>Ga0078972_1000001_pt2:612500-713006 | contig 713006 bp, 583 predicted proteins | sample YelNatPaOPGAMG01_FD_67568 | JGI IMG/M metagenome (GOLD analysis project Ga0078972, IMG submission 67568) | Hot spring thermophilic microbial communities from Obsidian Pool, Yellowstone National Park, USA - OP-RAMG-01 (SPADES assembly) (version 2) | ecosystem: Environmental >... | reverse complement strand
GGACCCCTCCAGTTACGCCGGGGTGGGGTGGTGCCTGGGCCTGCACGACCGCCCCTTCCCGGAGCGCCCCATCTTCGGTCGGGTGCGCTCCATGACGCCGGAGGGGATTCGGAGAAAGTTTCGCCTCGGTCCGTGACGGAAGCTCCGGTGAGCCTGGAATCCGGCGTACTGGATTTCGGAAGCCGCGGCCCGAGGTTTGACCCAGTCTGCCCACGCGGCCCTGCCCGTAGGGGTTCCACCTGCGGGCAAGGCGGCGTCGGGGAGGGATCGGCCGGCGCTTCTCAGGTTCCGGGGTCGGGTAGAGCGTCTCGAGTACCCGCGTGTCAGGTCGGTAGTTGCGCCGAACCCATCCGGGTCATTCGCCTGGGCGTCTGGTTGGCCCGTCGTAGGCCCGTCGACGAGAGGGAAACTTACCGTTTCACGAAGCCGGGTCGGGCGTCGGCAATAGGAAAGCGCTCGGGCCGCCGGAGGTCTTGACACGTAGGTACCTCACGACAAACTACTTGCTTTTTCCGCGGCGATTGTTAGATTTGGGCCGACCTGCGGGCGAAGCGCGGAAATCCTCTGGTGCGGCGCAGCGGGAAAGGGAGCTGGAACGACGCGGCGAGGCCCAATCCGACGTTTCGAGATATGCGAGTTTGAGTACGGTTCCTTCGGGGGGGTCGGTTTTTGGGCAAGGTTAGGGAGTGGGTGCAATGTCGACTGCCGGGTCCCAGCTCCAAGCGGCGCGGGAGGGGATTCGCGCCTTCCTGCCGGAGTATGCGGGGTACGATGAAGGGTCCGTCTGGAGCCAGACGGACCGATTGCTCCGCGAGCACGTGCGGCGGGAGATCTTGCATCTGACCGCAGCGCTCGATGGTGCGGCGGGTTCGCTCCGGAAGGCCCAGTCAGATGAGGCGGCGCGCGCCATCGACCGTGTCCGCCGCAAGCTGCTCGTGATCGCCGACGGGCTGAGCGAGAGTCTGCGGGAGGGTTCCTCCGCGGGCGTGGAGACTTTGGATCGGGAAGCGGCTTCGAGGTTGTACGAGTACGACCTGTCCATCGTTCGTCGCGTGGCGGAGCTGAGGCAAGAAATCGACGGGATGGACATCCGCTCCCTTTCCGGCAGCGAGGAAGACGAAACGTTGATCCTGCTCGACGACTTGGTCGACGGCCTCAGCCAGGACCTTTTCGAGCGGGATACCCTGATCGAGGGACAGAATGAGGTGGAGTATTAGCCGCACCCCGAATGCCGTCCCTTCCACGATGCCGATTGCGTTGAATTGCCGGCCTTCGCAATCCTGCCAACAACGAGTCGGGCTCAGGCAATCCTGAGCGTATTCCGATCTTCGTGCACACCGAACCTTTTGCCCAATCCCAAGATTTCCACGGATCGATCTGCGAGCCCGAGCGGCGGGCCGCAGTGAATCATTCTTGGATTTGGGGTGAGGACGTGAAGCACGTGAGCGCGGGATGCCAGGGATGAGCGGAATGCCCATCGGATCCGGGGAAGGGGCGTGAAGCATTGGGCCTGCGGAGGGAACGGGCGGTGAAAAGTCATACCAAGTACCTCTGGTTTCACACCGAGCAGAAGCGGGCGTACATTAACATCACCCGGGAGGTGGAACAGGCGGTGACGGAGTCGGGAATCCGGGAAGGGTTGGTTCTCGTAGCGGCGATGCACATCACCGCCGGCGTCTATGTGAACGACGCCGAGGAGGGGCTACTCCAGGATATCGATGATTGGCTGGAGAAGCTGGCTCCCACGGGACCGAACTACCGCCACCACCGCACCGGGGAGACGAACGGGGACGCTCACCTGAAGAACCTCCTGATCGGGCACGAGGTGATCCTCCCCGTGACGGAAGGGCGCCTCGACCTCGGGCCCTGGCAGCAGGTTTACTACGCTGAGTTCGACGGTCAGAGACGCAAGCGTGTGGTGATCAAGGTGATTGGAGAGTGAGAAGAGGAGCCGGACCGTCCGGCGGGCAGAGCCCGGAAGAGCGGCTTTCGGGATCGTGGACCAACTTCGGTACGCGTTAGGATTCGCCATCCCCACACGACGGCGCGGTAACGGCGCCCGGGACTCCTGGGGTGCTGGGAAGCAGTCGGCGTGGTCGGTTCGGGTGGAGTCGGGTTGACGGACTGCGATGGGGCTGGCAAGAGCTATCGAGAGCCGGCTCGACACGATTCACAGGGTAGAAGGCCGATGGCGACACTCTCTCAGACGCCCAGCGCGGAACGCCCGCACATCGCGCTCCTGGGGCGACGGAACGTGGGGAAATCGAGCCTCATCAACGCGCTGGCTGGGCAGCGGGTCGCGCTGGTAAGCGAGGTCCCGGGGACCACCACGGACCCCGTCAGCAAGGCCATGGAGATTGCGCCCATTGGCCCCGTCGTCCTTGTTGACACCGCCGGGCTCGACGATCAGGGCTATCTGGGCGGGTTGAGAGTGGACCGGACGAAGCAGGTGTTGGCCACGGCGGATCTGGGACTGCTGGTCCTTGAGGCCGGCCAGTCCCTCGGTCCTCACGAGGAAGAGGCGCTCGCCCTCCTGCGACAGTTCGAAGTGCCGGTGATTGCGGTCGTGAATAAGATCGACCTCGGCGATCCCTCCTCCTTGGTGGCGGAGCTCGAGCGACGAGGAGTGCCTGTCTATCTGGTCAGCTCGATCACCGGGCAGGGGATCGTGGAGCTGCGGCAGAGCCTGCACCGGCATCTTGTGACGGAGCAAGGTCCGCCCCTGGTGGCGGACCTGATCGAAGCGAAGGATCTCGTCGTGCTGGTTGTCCCCCTCGACCTGGGGGCGCCGAAGGGTCGGTTGATCTTGCCCCAGGTCCAGGTGTTGCGCGAGTGCCTCGACCAAGAGGCGGTGGCGGTGGTCGTCAAGGAGACGGAGTTGACGCTGGCTCTACAGAGCTTGAGGCGGAAGCCGAAATTGGTGGTCACGGACTCCCAGGTGGTCATGAAGGTGGCGGCCGATGTCCCGTCGGACATCCGCCTGACGACCTTTTCGATCCTCTACGCCCGCTACAAGGGAGACCTGCCGACCTTCGTGCGAGGCCTCAAGGCTGTGGAGTCCTTGCGCCCCGGGGACAAGATCCTCATCGCCGAGGCTTGCACGCATCACCCGTCTCCCGACGATATCGGCCGGGTGAAGATCCCGAACTGGTTGCGCGCGCGGGTGGGGGGAGATCTGAGGATTGAGATGGCCGTGGGCAAGGATTTCCCGGCAGACCTGCAGTCCTACCGGTTGGTCGTGCATTGCGGCGGCTGCATGGTCACGCGGAAGACGGTGCGCAGCCGGCTGCGGCAGGTGGCCGAAGCGGGAGTCCCCGTCGTGAACTACGGCGTGTTGATCTCCTACCTCCACGGTGTATTGCCGCGCGCGTTGGAGCCATTCCCCGAGGCCTTGGCCGAGTGGGAATCGCTTCCCCTACGCAAGAGGCCTGTCGAGGGAATCCGCAATTCCTGAGATGAACGAATGAGGAGGCATAAGATGGCCAACAAGTTGAGCAAGTCCGACGTGCTGCGCTTAGCGAAGGAAAACAACGTGCGCTTCGTGCGCCTGTGGTTCACCGACATCCTTGGCATGCTCAAAGGGTTCGCGATCCCCATCTCTCAGCTGGAAATGGCGCTGGAGGAGGGAATGGGGTTCGATGGCTCGTCCATTGAGGGGTTCACCCGGATCGAAGAGAGCGACATGGTTGCCCTGCCCGATCCCAGCACATTTCGCATCCTCCCCTGGGAATCCAATGGCGAGACGGTCGGCGTCATGTTCTGCGACATCCTCAATCCCGATGGGACCCCGTACGAGGGGGATCCGCGCTACGTCCTGCGTCGCATGGTGGCCAAGGCCGAATCCATGGGATACACCCTGATGGTGGGGCCGGAGTTGGAGTACTTCTACTTCCCATCGGCTCAGGACGTCACGCCTCTCGATCAGGCGGGCTACTTCGACCTCGTACCTTTGGACTTCGGGACGGAGCTGCGCAAGGAGACCGTCCGCAAACTGGAGGCCTTGGGGATCCAGGTGGAGTACAGCCACCACGAGGTGGCGCCCAGTCAGCACGAGATCGATTTCGCCTACGCTGACGCCTTGACCACTGCGGATCACGTCATGACCTACAAGTTCGTGGTCAAGAAGGTGGCCCAGGACCACGGAGTCTATGCCACCTTCATGCCGAAGCCGGTGTACGGTATCAATGGAAGCGGCATGCACACGCACCAGTCCCTGTTCCAGAATGGGCGCAACGCCTTCTTCGCTGCCGACCGCCCCTACTACCTCTCGGAAACGGCTTGCCACTATATTGCGGGGATTCTTCGTCACATCCGGGAGATCACGCTGGTCCTGAACCAGTGGGTGAACTCGTACAAGAGGCTGGTCCCGGGGTACGAGGCGCCGGTGTACGTGTGCTGGGCTCACCGCAATCGCTCCGCCCTCATCCGCGTGCCGATGTACAAGCCAGGCAAGGAGAAGGCCACGCGCATCGAGCTTCGTTCGCCGGATTCCGCCTGCAACCCCTATCTGGCCTTTGCCGCCATGCTTGCCGCCGGGCTCAAAGGCATCGAGAAGAAGTACCCGCTGCCCGACCCGGTGGGAGACAACATCTACGAGATGAGTGAGGAGGAGAGGCGAAGGGCTGGCATCGAAACCTTGCCCGAAGACCTGCACGATGCCATCCTCGAGGCCGAAAGGAGCGAGCTTCTGCGGGAGACGCTGGGCGAATACATCTTCTCCCAGCTCCTGCGGAATAAGCGCATCCTCTGGGAGGAATACCGTTCCCAGGTGACGGAGTACGAGATCAAGAAGTTCTTGCCGATCCTTTGACCGACTATGCCCCGATGCACGGGCTCACGGGCGGGAACGCCGTCCGGGCTTCCCGCCCGTCCTTTGCCCGTCATCCGAGATGAAAGGTGTGGGAGGATTTCTCGCCCGGAGAGGGTCTCCTTGTGGAATGGTCCGGATCGGCCTCGCGGGGAACCGGGTGATCCTGGACACGTTTGTAAGTTGAACGCTGGTGAGCGCGGGGTGCGGCAGGACCCGCGAGGCTAGTCATGACGATCGATCTGTTCGAAAGCCACGACGAGGAGTTGGCTCCCGAGGCGGAAGGCAGTCGGCGACCTTTGGCCGACCGCGTGCGTCCCACCACGCTCGAGGAGTTCATCGGGCAGCGCCACCTCTTGGGTGAGGGGAAGGCCCTGCGGAAGGCGATTCAGTCGGACGATCTGGTGTCCATGATCCTCTGGGGGCCGCCCGGATCCGGCAAGACCACGCTGGCTCGGATCATCGCCCGGGAGACGAAGTCGGAATTCCACAGCCTGAGCGCTGTGACGGCGGGGGTTGCCGACGTCCGGCAGGTGTTGGAACGTGCGAGGCGGAACCGCGCCCGGGGCCTCCGCACCATCCTCTTCATCGATGAAATCCATCGCTTCAACAAGGCGCAGCAGGACGCGCTGCTGCCTGCCGTTGAGGACGGGACGATTCTGCTCATCGGCGCCACGACGGAGAATCCCAGCTTCGAGGTGATCGGCCCTCTCCTCTCGCGCTGCCGGGTGTTCCGCCTCTATCCGCTTTCCCGGGAGGAGCTGCGGGCGGTGGTAGAGCGCGCTCTGCGCGTAGATCCTTGGCTCTCCAGCCGGAAGGTGCAATTCGCGGGCGCGGCTCTTCCTTTGCTGATCGACCTGAGCGGCGGCGATGCCCGAGTGCTCCTGAATGCCCTCGAGCTGGCGGTCAGGCTGACCAGCCCGGATGCCGAGGGTGCGACGGTTGTCGACGAGGAGCGAGTCCGCGAGGCCATGCAACGCCCGGCGCTGCTCTACGACAAAGCCGGCGACTACCACTACGACCTCATCTCGGCCTTCATCAAGAGCGTGCGGGGCTCCGATCCGGACGCGGCGATCTACTGGATGGCGCGGATGCTGGCGGGCGGGGAAGACCCCAAATTCATTGCCCGGCGGATGATCATCCTCGCCTCGGAGGACATCGGCAATGCCGATCCCTTCGCCCTTGTGCTGGCCACCTCCGCCTTCACTGCTGTGGACTACGTGGGCATGCCCGAAGCGAGGATCATCCTGGCCCAGGCAGCCGCCTACTTGGCCTCGGCCCCGAAAAGCAATGCCGCGTACGTGGCCATCTCGGAGGCGATGGAAGATGTGGAAGCTGAGCCTCTTGCCGATGTGCCGCTCCATCTGCGCAATGCCCCCACGGAATTGATGCGCCAGATGGGCTACGCCTCAGGGTACAAGTATCCCCACGATTTCGAGGGGCATTTCGTCCGGCAGAGCTATCGCCCTCCGGGCAAGGACCGCGTCTATTATCGCCCGACCGAGATGGGGGCGGAAAAGCGCTTGCGCGAACGTTTGCAGCAGCTTTGGCCCGAACGCTACAGGCAAGCATGACCCGCCGCACCGGAGCATGGTTCGTCCTCCCCGTCTTGCTTCTTGCCCTTTCCGCCCACGCGCAAAGTCCTGCCCCTGACTCGGGCCGTCGGGCCAATGAGCTGGATACCCTCTTGACCTACAAGGCCAGGATTCATCGGCATTTTGCCGACGAGCGCGTCACCGTGCTCGAAGGCGAGGCCGAAGTCCGCTACCGGGGCATGACCCTCCGTGCGGAACGGATCACCGTGCGGTGGGATGAGCATACGCTCCTCGCGGAGGGCGTGCCCGACACCGCATGGGAGAAAGCGCCGGGCAGAGGCGATTCCATCAGGGTGGTGAGGTTCCGCGGCGAGCCGGTCTTCATCGATGGCACGGAGGAGCTGCGGGGACATCGGATGGTGTACAATTTCAAGACTGGCAAGGGGCAGGTCGTCCGCGGAAGGACGGAGCTCGAGGGAGGGCGCTACGAAGGGGGGACGATCAAACAGGCCGGTCAGAAGACGATCTGGGTGGCCGGGGGCAGCTACACCACCTGTGAGCTCAACGCTCCGCATTACCACTTCTCCAGCTCCAAGATGAAAATCCTGGTCAACGATAAGGTCATCGCCAGGCCGGTGGTCCTGTATTTCGGCCGGGTGCCGCTGGCTTTTCTGCCCTTCGCCATTTTTCCTCACACCCGAGGGCGCCAGTCGGGGATCCTCGTTCCGCACTACGGGCAAAGCGAGCTGGAGGGGAGGTATCTCCGAGGCCTCGGCTACTATTGGGCTCCCAACGACTATTTCGACGCCTCCGGCAGCATCGACTTCTTCGAGCGGAGCGGCTGGATGCTTCACTTCGGGACCAACTACGCAGTGCGTTATCTGCTGCGCGGGAACATCACCGGTTCCATTACCCGCAAGAACTTCGTGTACGGGCAAAATGTGCGGCGCTGGGATATCCATATCAGTCACGCACAGACCTTGGATCCCACCACCTCCCTTCAGGTGAGCGGCTACTTTGTGAGCGATCGCAACTTTTACCGGGACCTCAGCGCCGATCTGGAGCAGCGTTTGCGCAGGCAGCTGCAATCCAATGCCACCTTTTCGAAGAGCTGGCCCGGGTCCAAGAACAGTCTGACCTTGAACCTCTCGGAGACGCGGGACCTGGACACCGGGTCTTCCATTCGCATGTTGCCGCAGGTTTCCTTCTACCATGCCCAGCGGAGCCTCTTCGGCAGTCCTCCCCGGGGTAGCCGTCCCCGATGGTATCACAGCATCTATTACGCCTACAATCTTCGGGCCTACCAGCGGATCAGCCGGGCACAAGCGGGGACGGCCTCTTCTCTTTCGACGAGCGAAGAGGAGCGGGTGGCCAATCACTCCCTCCGCCTTTCGATGGTGAATCCGGGGAAGATCTTCGGCTGGCTTCAGTTGAGCCAGGGGCTCAATCTTTCCGAGGATTGGTTTGGGCAGGCCAAGGACTACTTCCGACGGGATCCGACGGGACCGGTGACGAGCTGGACGATTCACGGCTTCTTCGCCCGGCACACGTTCAATTACCAGGCCACGCTCGCGACGAAGCTCTACGGGCTTTTCACGCCGCACCTCGGACCGGTGGAGGCGATCCGTCATGTGGTGAGCCCGACGCTGAGCTTCCAGTACTCCCCCGATTTCTCCAACCCGCGCTGGGGATACTACGAGGCGTTCGTGGACCGGAGTGGCCGGGAAGTGAGGTATGATCGTTTCGGCGGAACGCCCCGAGGCGGCGTCCAGGCCCTGCGTATCGGCGTGACGAACCTTTTCCAGGCAAAGGTAGTACAGGGCGAGAAGGAAAAGAAGCTGGATCTGTTCACGTGGGACCTGAGCACGGCCTACAACTTTCGTGCGGAGGAAAGGAAGCTGTCTGACCTCACCTGGCGTCTCCGCACCCTCTTCCTCCCGATGATGAGCCTCTCGGTGGATGCCACGCACAGCTTCTACCAGCAGGCTCCTCCGGGCGAAGCTCCCCAGTACCTCTGGGCGGACGGAGGATGGAAGAGGGGGAGTTTCGTCCGGCTCGCCTACCTTCGGTTTTCCGCGGATGTGCGCGTCTCCGGAAAGCGCCGCACGCTGCCCGCGGAGGAACAGCCCTCAGAAGAAGCAGAAGAGGAAGAGCCGGGGATCCTGCTTCCGGGGGAAACGCCGCGCTACCAGCCCGGCAAAGCCTTCGAGGACTTCACCCTGACCTGGCGCGCCAGCGTGAACCTGAGCTTCGAGCTGGACAAGAGGTGGCTTCCGGAGCGCAGGCGCTACTATGCCCGAATCTCGGGGCTGGAATTGCAGCTGACGAGGAATTGGCGCCTGGCTTACGGCGCGCAGCTGGACCTGCGCGAGCGCGACATCGTGTATCAGCGGATCTCGCTCCACCGGGACCTTCACTGCTGGGAAGCGGAGTTCGACTGGGTCCCCACAGGCCGGGACAAGCGCTACTACCTCCGGATCAATGTCAAGGCTCCCCAGCTGCGCGAGCTCAAACTGGAGAAGTGGGGTGGCCGAGCCGGATACTTGGGCTACGGATCCATGTACTGACAACCGGCGACGACGGCCGACTTGAGCTTCGAAACGGTTGCTCCTCGGTTGGTCCGTCCGGATCGGGGAAAGAACAAGTCGCACACGCCGAGACCATGCGGATCGCGCGAAGCCGAGACGAAGGGAGGGCGGAGCGGAAATGCTGGCGGCGATGGATCTTGTCATTTTGATCGCGTACGCAATTGGGGTGGCCGGTATCGGCCTGTATTTCGCCCGGCGGATGAAGTCGGGGGAGCAGTTCATGGTTGCCGGCCGTCGCATCCCAGCTTGGGCGGCCGGCCTCGCGGTGATGAGCGCCTACACCAGCAGCATCTCCTACATCGCTACGCCGGGGAAGGCCTTTGACACGGACTGGCACCCCCTCATCTTCGCGCTCTGCGGCATTCCGGCGGCCTGGTTCGTGACGACCTACATCATTCCTCTCTACTGGCGCATGCGGATCATTTCCGTTTACTCCTTCCTGGAGGAGAAGCTGGGTGTCTGGGCGCGCCTCTACGCCTCGGCCGCCTTTCTCTTGTACATGCTCGGGCGCATGGCCGTGATCCTCTACCTCACGGGTCTGCTGCTGGTGAACTTCCTCCCCCAACCGATCGGCGTCGTCATCCTCCTGGTCGGCTTCGTAACGATCCTGTACACCCTCCTCGGGGGAATGGAAGCCGTGGTTTGGACCGACGTGTTGCAGTCGGTGGTCATGATCGGGGGGATTGTGCTCTGCGCGGGGTCCCTCTCGCGGGCCATCCTCCAAGGAGATCCCCCGCCGATCGCCCTGGCGCTGGCGCAGGGCAAATTCAGCCTGGGGTCCCTCGATTTCTCTTTGGCGAAGCGGACGGTCTGGGTCATGCTCCTGTACGGCCTTACCGAGAATCTCAGGAACCTCATGGCGGACCAGAATTACGTCCAGAAATACGCCTCGGTGCCCTCCGTGCAAGCGGCCAGGCGTTCCGTGTGGACCGCCATGTTGATCTATTTGCCGATGACGGCGCTCTTTCTGTACATTGGGACGGCCCTGTACGCCTATTACTCCTCCGTAGGTCTGCCCGACACGATCGTGAAGGGGGACCAGGTCTTCCCCCACTTCATCGCCACCCAGCTCCCCGCGGGCATCAAGGGGCTGATTGTGGCCGCCATTGTGGCCGCCGCGATGAGCACTTTGGACTCCGGGCTCAACTGCTCGGCCACCGTTTCGTACATGGACTTCTACCGTCGCTTTCGGCCAAGCCAGGTGGAAGAGCGAGAGAGCGTCAGGTTGCTTCGCCTGGGCACGATTCTCTGGGGTGTTCTGGGTTCTCTCTTCGCGCTTTTGATGATTCGGGCGCGGAGCGCGCTGGACGTCTGGTGGACCATTTCGGGGATTTTCGGCGGCGGGTTCCTGGGGATCTTCCTGCTCGCCCTACTGCGACCGGGAAAAGTGGGGACGAGCCACGGCGTGGCCGGAATCGTCACCAGCATCGCGGTGATCTGCTGGGGCACCTACGCCCGGAATCTACCCGCCGGATGGCAATGGGCCGAGTGCCATTTGGACACGATCCTCATCGGTGCGGTGGCCACCTTTGCCTTCTGTTTGGTTTCCCTCTCCTTGAGCTGGTTCGCCCCCGCCGCGCGGAAGGGGGCATAGCCTTTCGTGTCGAGCTGACGTGGCCGTGCGCCCGACGGCAAACCTCGCGGCCGGGGGGCGGTAGCGGCTTGACTAAGAGCGTGTGTTGTCGTATATTGCGAGCGCTTGCGAATAGCCGTTTTCGACGCCCGTGCGCCGGAACCTTCGTTTTCGGCTTTTTTGTTTGCCAAAGGAGGTGGGAGCCATGCTGGAGGATATCCGACGGACGCTGGAGGATCAGCGCCAGCGGCTCGGGGAACTGCGGAGGTTCCTTTGACATCGAAGGGCGAAAGGCGCGGATCGCCCAGCTTGAGGCCCAGACCCAAAAGCCCGACTTTTGGGATGATCCGGAGACCGCGCAGAGAATCCTGAAGGCCCTCAGCGCGGAAAACGAGACGGTTCAATCCTTCGAGAAGCTCTCGCAGCGTCTGGAGGACGCCCTGGTCCTCGCCGAGCTGGTGGACGAGGAGGGCGATCCGAAGATGGCCAAGGAGGTCCAGCGAGAGGCGAAGGAGCTTGTGGAAGCCATTGATGATCTCGAGCTTCGGAGTTTGCTTTCCGACCCGGACGATCCGAAGAACGCCATCTTGACGATCCATCCGGGAGCTGGTGGCACGGAATCTCAGGACTGGGCGGAGATGTTACTTCGGATGTACCTGCGCTGGATCGAGCGGAAGGGCTTCGAGTCTCAGATCCTGGATCTCCAGCCGGGGGAGGAGGCGGGGATCAAGGATGCCACCATTGAGGTGCGTGGGAACTACGCATACGGTTTTCTCAAGGCGGAGGCGGGGGTGCACCGCCTGGTGCGCATTTCCCCCTTCGACTTCAACCAGCGTCGCCACACCTCCTTCGCCAGCGTGTTTGTGTACCCCGAGATCGAGTCGGACATCGAGGTGGAGATCGATCCCAACGATCTGCGCATCGATACCTTTCGGGCCAGCGGGGCTGGTGGACAGCACGTGAACAAGACGAGTTCCGCGGTGCGCATCACCCACATCCCCACCGGGATCGTCGTCACGTGCCAGAACGAGCGTTCCCAGCATCGCAACCGCGAGTCCGCCATGAAGATCCTCCGCGCCAGGCTCTACCAGCTCAAGAAGCAGGAGGAGCAGGCCAAGCTCTCGCAGATCGAGAGTCAGAAGAAAGAGATCGCCTGGGGACACCAGATCCGATCGTACGTATTCCATCCCTACACGCTGGTGAAGGACCACAGGACCGGCGTGGAGACGGGAAACGTGCAGGCCGTGATGGACGGCGAGCTCGATCCCTTCATCCGCGCCTACCTGCTGAGTCAGCGATCTCAGAAGCCGGAACCCGTGGCCAACTGACGGCCCGACGCATCCGGGCGCAGGCCGAGCAGGGCGACACGCAGAGCACGGATTGGGGCAGCGGTGCGGCCGACCGTAGCGGAGGTCGATCTCTCTGCGATCCGGGAAAACGTGCGGGCGATCCTTCGCAAGGTGAGCCCCGCCCGCGTGATGGCCGTGGTGAAGGCCGACGCCTATGGCCACGGCGCGATCCCCGTGGCGAAAGCAGCTCTCCAAGCCGGGGCTTCGTCTCTGGCAGTCGCCATGCTGGAGGAGGCGCTCGAGCTGCGCGAGGCGGGGATCAGCGCCCCGATCCTGGTCTTCGGCGGCGCTCTCCCGCAGGAGGCCCGAGACTACCTGAGACATGGGCTCACCGCCACCCTCTACACCCGGGAGTCTCTCCTCGCCTTTGCCAAAGAGGCGAAGGCACAAGCCCGGGGGGTCAAGGTGCACATCAAGGTGGACACGGGGATGGGACGAGTGGGCGTCCCGTGGGAGGAGGCGCTGCGCTTTGTGCAAGAAGCTCGGGCTACTCCGGGTGTGGAGGTCGAAGGCATCTACACCCATCTGGCCACTTCGGATGAACGGGACAAGACCTTCGCCTTCGAGCAGCTGACGAGGTTTCGGCAGGTGCTTCGGGCTTTGGAAGAGGCGAACGTTCGCGGCCTCGTGCGCCACGCCGCCAATAGCGGCGCGATTCTGGACCTTCCCGAGGCCTACTTTGACCTCGTGCGCCCCGGCATCATGATGTACGGATACTACCCCAGTGCGGAGACGAGCGAGTCGGTGGCCGTTCGGCCCGCGATGACCTTCAAGACGCGGGTGATCTACCTGAAAGAGGTGCCGGCAGGGACTCCCATCAGCTACGGCAGGACGTACCTCACTCCGCGGGCGACGCGCATCGCCACGCTCCCCGTCGGCTACGCGGACGGCTACAACCGGCTGCTCTCCAATTGCGGCGAGGTCTTGATCCGCGGGCGTCGCTACCCCGTGGTAGGCCGTGTGTGCATGGATCAAATCCTGGTGGACGTGGGACTGGACAGCCCCGTCGAGGTGGGCGATGAGGTCGTGCTTTTCGGCAGACAGGGCGACGCCGAGCTCAGCGTGCGATCCATCTGCGAGAAGCTGAATACGATCCCCTACGAGGTGACCTGCTGGGTCTCGAAGCGGGTCCCGCGGGTGTATTTGAACGGCTGAACGGACGCGGCTCCAGTCGGATCTTGGGTTTTCCCTTCCGTCTGCAAACAAAGAAAGGGCGCGGGAAATGGCGGAGCCTACAGCAAGGGCTGAATACGAGAGGGAACTGAACGAGCTGATGCGGATCCGGCGGGAGAAGCTGGCCCGCCTGAGACAAATGGGGATCAACCCCTATCCGTACGCCTTTCGCCGCACCCACCGGGCTCGGGAGATCGTGGAAGGGTTCGAACGCCTGGAGGGACAAACGGTCCGGGTGGCGGGCCGCATCATGTCCAAGCGGGAGCATGGCAAGGCGAGTTTCGCTCACATTGCCGACGCCAGCGGTCGGGTGCAGATCTACGTCCGGATAGACGAAGTGGGCGAGGATCGTTACGAGCTCTTCAGGCTGCTGGACATCGGGGATTTCCTCGGGGTCGAAGGACAGGTGTTCCGCACCCGCACCGGGGAGATCACGGTCAAGGCACAGCAGATTGAGCTGCTCGCCAAGAATCTTCGCCCCCTACCGGTGGTCAAGGAACGGATCGTGGACGGACGGCGGGAGGTGTACGATCCGTTCTCGGACGTGGAATTGCGCTACCGCCAGCGCTACGTCGATCTGGTGGTGAATCCCGACGTGCGGGAGGTCTTCATCAAACGCTCGCGCATCCTCAGCGCCATGCGGCGTTTCCTCGATGGCAAGGGCTATATCGAAGTGGAAACGCCCGTCCTCCAGCCGATCTACGGAGGCGCTTCCGCCAGACCCTTCATCACCCATCACAACGCACTGGACGTCGATCTCTACCTGCGGATCGCGGACGAACTGTACCTGAAGCGCCTCATCGTGGGCGGATTCGAGGGTGTGTACGAAATCTCGAAGGACTTCCGGAACGAGGGGATCGATCGTTTCCACAACCCCGAGTTCACGATGATGGAACTGTACGTGGCCTACGAGGATTACCACTTCATGATGGATCTCGTGGAGGAAATGATCGGCTACATCGCGAACGAGGTGTTGGGCACCCTGGAGATCGAGTATCAGGGGCATTCCCTTCGCTTGGATCCGCCCTGGCCGAGAAAGCGCTACTTCGACGCGATCGAAGAGGTGACGGGCTTCGCGCTCAAGGGCAGGTCGGAAGAAGAAATCCGGGCCGCCGCCCGGCAGCTGGGCCTCGAGACGGAGGAGTGGTGGGACAAGGGTAAACTGCTGGATGAGATCTTCAAGGAAAAGGTGGAGCCGACCCTCATCCAGCCCACTTTCATCATCGACTATCCCGTGGAGCTTTCCCCTCTGGCGAAGCGGCATCGGGAGGATCCGGAGCTGGTGGAACGGTTTGAACCGTTCATCGCGGGGCACGAGATTGGGAATGCCTTCTCCGAGCTCAACGATCCCCTGGACCAGCGGGAGCGCTTCGAGCGCCAGATGTTGCTGCGCGAGAGGGGCGATGAGGAGGCCCACGTGCTGGACGAGGACTACCTCCGCGCGCTCGAGTACGGCATGCCGCCCACGGCTGGACTTGGGATCGGGGTGGACCGGCTGGTTATGCTGCTGACGAACCAGCCCTCCATCCGCGACGTCATCCTCTTTCCGCAAATGCGGCCGGAAAAGTCATGATGTTCGAGTTCTTCATCGCGCGCCGCTATCTGCGAACCCGCCGCAAGACGGGGTTCATCTCCCTCATCGCCTACTTCTCCATCGTCGGCATCATGATCGGTACGGCGGCGCTGGTGATCGTGCTGTCGGTGATGAATGGGTTCGAACGGGAGGTGCGCTCCCGGATCATCGGCTTCGACGCCCACATTCGGCTCCGGACCTTCCACGACCAAGGCATCGAGAACTGGCAGGAGGTGATGGAGAAGGTCCGCCGGGTGCCGCACGTGGTGGGAGTGTCGCCGTACATCTACGAGAAGGCGATGATCCGCTCGGGATCCGGGATCGAGGGAGTGATCATCAAGGGGACGGATCCGGCCACCTTGGGCCAGGTGACGGAGATCCCCCAGAAGATCGTGTACGGACAGCTGGATTTCAGCCCCCGGCCGACGGGCGAGGAGGGACGTCCCTTGCCGGGCATCGTGCTCGGTTTCAATCTGGCGGATCGGCTGGGCGTTTCCGTCGGCGACCGAGTGATCCTCGTGAGCCCGGCGGGGATCACGGGCATCTTCGGGCAGATCCCGCCGATGACCGAGTGCCGCGTGGCCGGCTACTTCGAGACCGGACTCTACGAGTACGACGACGCCTTCGCCTACATCTCCCTCGAACAGGCGCAGAAGTTATTCCGGATGGGGAACCGGATCACGGGGCTGGAGATCCGCGTCGATGAGCTCAGGCACGTGAAATGGGTGGCCGACCACCTCGATGCCATGCTGGGCTATCCCTTTCACACCCTGACCTGGTTCCAGCTCAACAAGAACCTCTTTGCGTGGATGCAGATCGAGAAGTGGGCGGCGTTCATCGTGCTGAGCCTGATCATCTTGGTGGCGGCCTTCAACATCGTCAGTTCCCTGATCATGGTGGTGATGGAGAAGACGCGAGACATCGGGATCCTCAAGTCGATGGGCGCCACCTCCCGCAGCATCATGCGGATCTTCGTGCTGGAAGGGCTTGTGGCGGGGGCCATCGGCACGGCCCTCGGCCTGGTGTGCGGCTACGTGCTCTGCTGGTCGCAGCTCAAGTTCGAATGGTTCAGTCTTCCGGCGGACATCTACATCATCAACAAGCTTCCGGTGTACATGCGGCCGCTGGACTTCGTGATGGTGGCCCTGGCGTCCATGACGCTTTCCTTCCTGGCCACCCTCTACCCCTCCTCGAAGGCGGCCAAGCTCGATCCGGTGGCAGCGATCCGTTACGAGTGAGGGATGCCGGGTACGGACGAAATCATCCTCTCTGCCCGCGGGATCCACAAGTATTACCCGACGGGGAAGAACCAGCAGCTCCACGTCCTCAAGGGGATCGACCTGGAGGTGCGCCGGGGCGAGATCGTCTCGGTGGTTGGACCTTCGGGGGTGGGGAAGAGCACCTTGCTCCACATTCTGGGAGCGCTGGATCGTCCCAGCGCGGGCTCCGTCCACCTGAACGGAGTGGATGTGTTCAGCATGGACGACCGGAGGCTTGCCGCCTTCCGGAACCGTACCACCGGCTTCGTGTTCCAGTTCCACCATCTGCTGCCAGAGTTCTCCGCGCTGGAGAATGTGATGATGCCCGCGCTGATCGCTGGTGTGGAGCCAAAGCTGGCCCGCAGGAGGGCGGAGGAACTCCTGGCGCAGGTGGGGTTGGCTGACCGCTTGCATCATCGGCCCAACGAGCTCTCCGGCGGCGAGCAGCAGCGGGTGGCGGTGGCCAGAGCCCTCGCCAATTCGCCGCGCATCCTACTGGCGGACGAGCCCTCGGGGAACCTGGACGCAGAGTCCAGCCGGGCGCTCCACGAGCTCCTCTGGCGCTTGGTGGCGGAGCAGGGGTTGACGCTGGTCATCGTGACGCACAATTTGGAGCTGGCCAAGAGCGCAGATCGTCTTCTGGAGATGTACGATGGACGCATCTGCCGCGAATTGCCTCTGGTGCGCTGATGCTCTGCGAGATTTGCCACAGCCGCCCGGCCACAGTGCAGTTGACCCAGATCGTCAACGCGCAGAAGCTCGAGCTGCACATGTGCCAGCGATGCGCGGAGGAGCACGGCTTCACCCTGCCTTTTGCCGTGTTGCCGCATCTGCTGGGAGGCCTCCTGCTCAAAGCCATCAGTCAGACGCACCCGGAGGTGGCTTCCGAGGCACTTCCCCGATGTCCCGTCTGTGGGCATTGCTACCGAGATGTGGAGCGGACGGGGCTACTGGGATGCGCCGAGTGCTACAACACCTTCGCCGAGCAATTGCGCACGCTGTTGCGCAGGATCCACGGTAGCTCCAAGCACATTGGGAGCCGGCCACCGCATCTCCGCCATCAGGTGGTGACCCAGAGCCCGGACGAGATCCGCAAGGCGCTCGAGGAAGCGATCGCCCGAGAGGAGTACGAGCGCGCGGCGGAACTGCGGGATCTTCTGCGGGATCTCCTGCGGCAGGCGAAAGGGTCGGACCAATGAACAGGGATGGCGACGGCCAGGAGCTCCGCCGGATGGCCCAGGCTCCGCCCGCCTGGCTGGCTGCGGACGGGCCGCATGCCGAGACCGTCATCAGCACGCGCATCCGCCTGGCGCGCAACCTGGTGGGCCACCGCTTTCCCCCGCACGCGCGTTCCGACGAGCTGGAGGCTGTGCTTCAGGAGGTGACGTCCCGCCGCGACAGTGTCCCCTCTCTGAGACAATGCCGCTATTGGCGCGTGGACAGCCTGAGCGAGCTGGAGCGACGGTTTCTTCTGGAACGGAGGTTGCTCCCGCCGGAAGTGCTGGTCAGGCCGCGACCCTCGGGACTGCTGGCCTCGGCGGACGAGAGCCTCTCCGTGATCGTGAATGAGGAGGATCACCTGCGGCTTCAGAGTATCGCTAGCGGGCTGCAGATGGAGAGGCCCTGGGAGACGCTGTCGCGCTTGGATGACCAGCTCAATCAGGCCTTGCCCCTGGCTTTTTCCGAGGAGTTTGGCTATCTTACATCGTGTCCTACCAATACCGGCACGGGGATGCGGGTGAGCGTCTTCATCCACCTCCCGGGCCTGGTCCTGTCGGGGACGCTGGAGGAGGTGGTCAAGCGTCTGGGATTCACGGAGTTCACCTTCCGCGGCTTCTACGGGGAAGGGACGCAGGCCGTGGGCCACATCTTCCAAGTCTCCAATCAGGTCACGCTGGGCCGTGCGGAAGAAAAACTCCTTGAGCGGATGGGGAAAGTTGCCGAAGAATTGATTGGTTTGGAGAAGGACAGCGTGGGCAAATTGCTCCGCGAGAAGAGGCTACGCCTCGAGGATGCGGTGGAGCGAGCGGTAGGCGTAGTGCGGCATGCAAGGCTCCTGGGCGCGCTGGAATGCGTGAACGTTCTGAGCCACATCCGCTTGGGCATGGTGGCAGGCCTCTTACCCCGGGACTTTCGCCTCATCAACGAGCTTCTGGTCTTGACGCAGCCAGCGCACATGGGTCTCCGCACGGGGAGGGAGATGAACGAGGAGGAGGGCGATCACCTGCGCGCTCAGTACGTGCGCGAGCGCCTACGGGCGGTCGTTCCGTAGCCGCACCCCGTTTTGGAACGTCGGGGCAGGGGGAGAGTAAAAGAGAGTGGAATTCATCGGCAGCACCAAGCCAGAGCGGAGTTAATCGGAGATGAAGAACAATTTCTCCAGCCGAGTTCAGATGGTCATTCAGTTCGCCCGGGAAGAGGCGTTGCGACTCGGGCATGACTATATCGGCACGGAGCACATCCTGTTGGGATTGATTCGGGAGGGGGAAGGGATCGCCGTGGAGGTGCTCCGGAACCTGGGGGTCGACCTCGAAGAGCTGAAGCGCGCCATCGAAGATGCGGTGCGCTCCACCGGGGAAACGATGACCATCGGCAACATCCCCTTCACCAAGCGCGCGGAGAAGATCCTCAAGCTCGCCTACGTGGAGGCGGACAAGTACAAGTCGGACATCATTGGCACGGAGCACCTTCTGCTGGCGCTGGTGAAGGAGAAGGAGGGCGTGGCCGCTCAGATCCTGCAGTCCTTCGACGTCACCTACGAGGCGGTGAAGAACGAGCTGGACAACATCCTGCGCGGCTCGCCCAGCGTCTCCGAGTCGGGCCAGAAGCGCACCAAAACTCCGGCCCTGGATCATTTCGGCCGGGACCTCACGGAGCTGGCTCGGCGCGGCGAGCTGGATCCGGTGATCGGTCGGGACAAGGAGATTGAGCGCGTCGCGCAGATCCTCAGCCGGCGGAAGAAGAACAACCCCGTGCTCATCGGCGAGCCGGGGGTGGGTAAGACGGCCATTGCGGAGGGGCTTGCCCTGCGGATCGTGGAGAAGAAAGTGCCGCGCATCCTGCACAACAAGCGCGTGGTGACCCTGGATCTCGGGGCCATCGTGGCCGGCACGAAATACCGCGGGCAATTCGAGGAACGGATCAAGGCCATCCTCAACGAGATCGTCAAGGCCAAGGACGTCATCCTCTTCATCGACGAGCTGCATACCATCGTCGGCGCGGGCGGGGCCTCGGGCTCGCTGGATGCCTCGAACATGTTCAAGCCGGCTTTGGCCCGGGGCGAGCTGCAGTGCATCGGGGCGACCACGCTGGACGAGTACCGCCAGTACATCGAGAAGGACGGCGCCTTGGAACGCCGCTTCCAGAAAGTGATGGTGGACCCGCCTTCCTCGGAGGAAACCTACGCCATCCTCAAGGGTCTGCAGCCGCGCTACGAGGCGCATCATCGTGTGAAGTACACCGATGAGGCCCTGCGCGCCGCAGTCCGCCTCTCCGACCGCTACATTACCGATCGTTTCCAGCCGGACAAGGCCATCGACGTCATGGACGAGACCGGCGCGCGCGTGCATCTGGCCAACATCAAAGTGCCCAAGGAGATCACCGATCTGGAGGAGGAAATCAAGCGGCTGCGCCGCGAGAAGGAAGCGGTGATCAAGGCGCAGGAGTTCGAACGGGCGGCGATCCTTCGGGATCGGGAGAAGCAGCTTCAGCGCAAGCTGGAGGAGGCCAAGGAGCGCTGGCGGGAGGCGGAGGATGAGGTCGTCGGCATCGTGACGGAAGAGGACGTGGCGGAAGTCGTGTCCATGATGACCGGAATCCCCGTCCACCGCGTGGCCCAGTCGGAGACGGAGAAGCTCCTCAAGATGGAAGAGGAGCTCAAGAAGCGCATCGTGGGGCAGGATGAGGTGATCCACCTCCTCTCCAAGGCCATCTTGCGGACGCGCGCCGGCCTGAAGGACCCGAACCGGCCGATCGGCTCGTTCATCTTCCTCGGACCCACGGGCGTAGGCAAGACCCAGCTTGCGAAGGAACTGGCCCGCTACCTCTTCGAGACGGAAGATGCGCTGATCCGCATCGACATGTCGGAGTATATGGAGAAGTTCAGCGTCTCGCGTCTGACCGGAGCGCCCCCCGGCTACGTGGGCTACGAGGAGGGCGGACAGCTCACCGAGCGCGTGCGGCGGCATCCCTACTCGGTGGTGCTTTTCGATGAGATCGAGAAGGCGCATCCGGATGTCTTCAACATCCTCCTGCAGATCCTCGACGACGGCCGCCTCACGGATGGCCTTGGCCGACGCGTGGACTTCAAGAACACCATCATCATCATGACCTCGAACTTGGGAACGCGGGAGATCCGCAAAGGAGGCGCACTCGGCTTTGGCAAGCAGGACGTGCAAGAAGACTACGAGACCATGCGCGCCCGCATCATGGAAGAAGTCAAGCGCGTGTTCAACCCGGAGTTCCTGAACCGCGTGGATGAGGTGGTGGTGTTCCGGCCCTTGACGCGCGACGACATGTACCGTATCGTGGACATCGTGATCGACGAGATGCTGAATCGGGTGTCGGAGCGCCGCATCCAGGTGCGCCTGAGCCAGTCGGCCAAGGAGTTCCTGGTGGACAAGGGCTTCGATCCCGTCTACGGGGCGCGGCCGCTGAAACGGACCATCCAGCGCTACGTGCAGGATCCTCTGGCCGAGGAGATCCTGCGCGGCAACATCACCGACGGAAGCATCATTGAGGTGCAGGCCAACCGGAAGGGGGACGGCCTCCTCTTCCGCGAGATCGGCCGATTGGATGCCGAGGGGCAGCCACAGGGCGAGAACGCGGCCGAAGCCGCCCAGAGTGTTGAAGAGAGCTGAGGCGAGTCAATCGCAACCCATGAGGCTCGCCGTCGACCGCGGCGAGCCTCTTTTTTGTGGGGCGAGGCAACGGGGGACCCGTGACGGCTTCGCGCCAAAGCTCTTTCCTCGACGGAGATGAACCACTGGCTCCTCGAATTCATCGTCCGAGTGAAGAATCTGCGGGGAGTGATCTATCCGCCCGGGCAGGATCCCGAAGCGGAGCTGGCTGCCCTCAAGTGGGTCGGGAGCAAGTTCCGCTACCGGGACATCGGCTACTCCCTCCACCTTGCGGAAAGTCGCTCCCCGGCGGTGGCGAAACGCCTGGCTGGATCCCCGTACGTGCCGGTGGATTTTCCCAGCCCGGAGTTCGCCCGAGCCTGCGAGCGGATGCTTCCTCCGGGCCTTTCGGCTGAGCTCTGGACCGCCATGGCTTTGGCCTCCCTCCACGCCTGTCCGCTCGTGCTGGCTGGCACGGAGGAGGCATTGCCCCGAGAGGCCGTGGTCTTCCGGGTCACTGTGGATCGAGCGTTGGACGCCGCCTCGGCCAAGTTTCACCTCCGCGTGTGCGACTACGCGGCCGTCGACTGGTTCCAGGAGATGACGGGCCAGCTCCTGAAGGCGGGAGCGAACCTCGAGCGGGCGGAAGCCATGCTGCAGCTCCTCCGCGAACGCCGGGAGTTCGCGCTTCGGGACGGGGAGAAGCGATTCTGGCGCCTTGCGGAAGGGGGTACGGAGCGCGCGGTCGTCCTCACGCTGGATCCGCTCGGATTGTGGGGCGCAGATCAGGCGGAGGCGCTTTTCGCCGCGATCCGGGAGTTCGGCGCCCCGGCCGCGGCTCTCCTTTCCCTTGTGCCGGCCTTCTGCGTGGTCCCCGGCTTCACCGTCGAGGGCTGAGCGCGGGAAGGAACAGGCCAATCCCCCTCACAGCGCGTGGAAGTGCACGCCCGCTGCCAAGTACAGCCCCCCGATGCTGTTCGCTTCAAAGGCTGCGGAACGGGCGGGGGCCGCCGAGCTCAGCTCGATCATCCACCCGAGCCCGAGGCGAGGGCGGATGAGCCATTCGGTTTCGGCGAGGAGGAAGAATCCGAGGGTAGTGGAGCGGCTCCGATCCAGCACGAGGGGCCCCACCAGCTCCCGTACCACGTGGTAGCACAGCCCGAAGTAGGTGGCCGAGCGCACGCGGCGCATACCCCCGCCTCCCAATTGCACGCCGAGGTTCCAGACCGTCTGCCGCCACGCAGCCGAGCCGGCGTCTCCATACTCTGCCGCGGTCTTGCGGTTCAGGCCTTTCCGGAATTCCCGCACGCCAAAAAGGAGTCCGACTCCTTTGACTTTCCCTCGAACGAAAAGCGATGGCACGAGCCCCCAGCGGGAGCTGTAGTACTGCTCAAATTCGCTGTGTGAGATCCGGTATCCGCCGCCGCAAAGACTGAGCCGGAGCCGGCTTTCGTCGGGTTCGAACGGAGGCCCGCCCCGCCATTGGGCTGTGGCCAGGCCGGCCGAGCTCAAGAGGAACGCCGCGACCGCCAGGGTGCTCCACCTTCCCCACCGAGGAAGAAGCCTCCGATCTCTCGCTGCTGGTCTCATCTCCCAACCTCAGGCAAGATTTTGGGATGAATCCGCGGGGCGCGCACCATCCCCGCGCCTCCTTCGCTCCGCGGACCGAGCTTGCGGTTCGCACGGTCGTGCCGCCCGTCTGCGCCTGAGCGGCCCGCGGAATTGACGCGCAGCGAAAAGTTCGCTCGCCCCCGATTCTTCGGAAGGGCTCTCTCCGAGGAGTCACTTCGACTCCCGCGCGCAGGATTGCTCGGTATCCCGCAAGGTTGCCCCCTCGGGGCCGTCGCGGAGGCTATCGCCCCTCGCGGACGCTCGTCGTGACCTCCTGGGGGCGCTGTGCGCTGCGTTTTCTCCTTCGACCTACACGGCGGGAGCGCAGAGCTGCGAAGAGCGCCACCGCACTCACCACACCGAAAACGTCGGCCAACAAGTCTCCAGCATCCGCGCTGCGACCCGGCACGAAGGATTGATGGAGCTCGTCGGACACCGCGTAGAGAGAACCTGCCACCAGGGCGATGATCAAGGCGAAATCCCGCAGGAGGCGGCTCCGTTGGTAGTAGAAAGCCCGCGCGCAGAGGTACCCGAAGATGAAGTACTCGACGAAATGGTAGAACTTGTCGTCCAGGTCCAGGCCGAGAGGAGGCGGCGCCAGGCGCGGCACGGAGGAGATGGCGAAGATGAGCATCGCGTACAGGATCGCCGGGAGCTGGTAGCGCACGAAGGGATTCATGGCCGGCAGCTCCGGGCATTCTCGAGGGCGCGCAGCACGCTGGGGAGCGTGCGCAGAATGTCGCCGGCGATCATCCCCATCTGGCCCAGCCGTTCTCGCGCCACGTCGCCGGCCAAGCCGTGGACGTACACGCCCAGCCAGGCGGCTTCCACAGGCCCGAGCCCTTGGCCGAGGAAGGAGGCGATCACGCCCGTGAGCACGTCTCCCGAGCCGCCCGTTGCCATGCCCGCATTCCCCGTGGTATTCACGAGGACACGGCCGTCCGGGGTGGCGGTCACCGTGGGCGAACCCTTGAGCACCAGCACAACCTGCCATTCCTGCGCGAAGCGCCGGGCCACCTCAATGCGGTCCGCCACGATCTGGCGGGTCTGGAGTCCACAGAGCCGAGCCAGTTCCCCGGGGTGAGGGGTGATCACCGTCGGCCCTCGGCGCCGGGTCAGGAGCTCCGCCTGCCCCTGCAGATTGTTGAGGCCGTCGGCGTCGAGGACGAGGGGGAGCGGGACCTCCTCCACGATCCTCCGCACCAGCTCCGCCGTGGAGGGATGCGTGCCCAGGCCCGGTCCCACCGCCAACACGTCCACGTTGTGGAGACGCGGCGCCAGCATCTCCCACGCCTCGAGACCCGTGGCTCCGGGCACGGCCTCCGGCAGCGGGTGAGTGATGACCTCCGTCGCCTTCATTTCCAGGATGGGATTGAGCGAAGCGGGGATCCCGAGGTACACCAGTCCCGAGCCCGCTCGCAGGGCGGAGAGGGAGGTCAGGGTCGCGGCGCCCGTCATGCCCGTGGAACCAGCCAGGACGTACACCACGCCGACGCGGTTCTTGTGCGCGTCCGAAGGGCGTTGCGGAAGGACGTGCACCGCGTCGGCTCGATCCACCAGAAATGTGCGGACCTGGGTGGCGCTCCGCAGCGTTCGCGGCATCCCGATGTCCACCACATGGACCCTGCCGGCGAAGTCCCGGCCGGGAGGAAGGACGAGGCCGCGCTTGATCTCGGCCATGGTCACGGTGCGGCGAGCCGCCACGCACGGCCCTTCCACAGCCCCCGTATCCGCGTTCAGCCCCGAGGGTAGGTCGATCGCCACCACCGGGACCCCGAACCCGTTGATCCTCCGGATCACCTCCGCCGCCAGGCCCTGGACGGGGCCGGAGATGCCCGTCCCGAAGATGGCGTCCACCACCAGCTCCGGCTCGGGCGAGGGATCGAAGTCATCGGCGGAGCGGACCACGTGCAGGGGGATCCCCATCTTGCGCACGATGTCCAGATTGATGCGCGCGTCGCCGCGCACCGAATCCGGCTCCGCCAGCAGGTAAATGTCCACGTCGCAGCCCGCATTGTAGAGATGCCGGGCGACGACGTAGCCATCGCCGCCATTATTCCCCTTCCCGCACACGATGGCCACCCTGCGGCCGGCGACGCCACCGAGCTCCTCCTGGATCACCGAGACCACCCCGAGCCCGGCGTTCTCCATCAGCACCACGCCGGGAATCCCGATCTCCTCGATCGCCTCCCGATCCATCGACGCCATCTCGGCCGCGGTGACGAGCAGCCTCATCTCTCCTCCCGTGCGCTTCACATCCATCCACCATCGCCCTCGTTTGGAGCCTACCCCGTCTCTCCACAGCCGAGCCCGCTCCCGCCCGCCCTGCGGCGAGCCGGAGCGCTCAAGCTTCCCTCCTCGCCGCTTCGCCTGGGCGAGGAGGAGTAGGCCCCGGAAGCGCTTTCCCCGCACTCCGAAAAGCCCGATCCGTTCGCTTCACCGCCGCAAAAGGTAGCAATTCCCATCATCGGAAACAATCCTTAGGTTGGGGCAGAGTGACTCGGCGCGCCCGGAAGCAGCGGGCTCTCGAAGCGGAAGGATCCGGTTCGACCGAGCCGGCTGGATCCGGGGATGCGCCGAACCGGGCAAACTCGGACTCGTCCCCGCCCAAGGCCGAGAGAAGTTGGCCGAATGCGCCGCTTCTCCCTGGGGAAAACCGGCGGGCGAGCCCGGCTCCCTCCGACTTGCGGGAGCCGATCTCGCGGTGTATCTTCGTAGTGGACAGGGCCTCGCCCACTGCGGATGGATCCCCTTCGGGGCGGGGATTTGGAACTGCGCTTGGGGAGGATGGCCGAGGCCGGGGAGGGGCTCGACCCCGAAGCGAGGGGCCTACCCTCGGGCTGGGCTTCGCGTTGCACGAGTGGGCGAGGGAGAACACGCGGACTCGCCGATCGGCGCGACGTGGTGGCAAGCGCGATCCGGGCTCGTCGCAGCGGCGAGCCGAGCATTCCCTGGCCGCGGTTCCACGCCAACGGGATGGATCGCAGTCCCATCGGGAGGGATCGGCATGAACGCGGTGAACCGGAGGCTTCGCGTCTCGGACCGGTGTCGGAGGGGGCTCGTGGCTTGGGTGCTCCTCTTCCTCGCCTCGGCCCAGGCCGGAAGGGCGCAGATCGCGTACGTGTATCTGGACAGCCTTCGGCAGGTAATCCAAGGCTTCGGCGCAGCGAACATCCGTCCTTGGCGCCCCGACATGACCGCGGACGACATCCGGGCGGCTTTCGGCACGGGGGAAGGGGAGATCGGGCTCACCATCCTGCGGCTTCGCGTGCCCAGCGATCCTGCGGAATTCGCTTTGAACCTCCCGTCGGCCAGGGCGGCCTACGCCATGGGGGTGAAGATCATCGCCTCCCCGTGGTCGCCCCCGGCCCGCCTGAAGACCAACGGCAGTATCGTCGGCGGTCGCCTCAAGCCGGAATGCTACGGGGACTACGCCCAGCACCTGAAGTCCTTCGCCGATTTCATGGCGCAGAACGGCGCCCCGCTCTACGCCATCTCCATCCAGAACGAGCCGGACGTGCAGGTGACGTACGAATCCTGCAGCTGGAGTCCGGAGGAGATGGTCCAGTTCCTCAGGGAACACGGAGGCTCGGTGGGGGTGAGGCTCATCGCCCCCGAATCCTATCACTTCGACAAGACCTATTCGGATGCCATCCTCCAGGACAGCCTCGCCGCCAAGCATCTGGACATCGTAGGCGGGCACATCTACGGAGGGGGACTGGAGCCGTACCCGCTGGCCGAACGAATAGGAAAGGAAATCTGGATGACCGAGCATCTCGATCTCGACACGACCTGGAGCGGGGTGCTCAACACGGCGAAGGAGATCAGCGACTGCATGCGAGCCGGCATGAGCGCCTACGTCTGGTGGTACATCGTCCGTTACTACGGACCCATCCTCGAGGGGGGTACGGGCCGGGTCAGCAAGCGCGGCTACGTGATGGCCCAGTTCTCCCGATTCATCCGGCCCGGATTCGTGCGCGTGGCGACCACCTACACCCCGCAGCGCTGGGTCTACGTGACCGCGTACAAGCATCCCTCCGAAGAAGACAGGGTGGTGATCGTGGCCATCAATCAGAGCCCGTACTCTCGGCAGCAGACCTTCGTGCTCCGAAATGCCTCCGTGACGTCCTTCGCCACCTTCGTCACCTCCAAGGAGAAGAATTGCGAGCGAGGTCCCGGGATCGATGTGGCGGACAGCAGCTTCACGTTCACCCTGCCGCCGTCGAGCATCACGACCTTCGTTTCCGGCCTCACAAGCGCCTTGGCCGAGGGATCCGCGAGGGGGCCCGCCGACTTCGAGCTCAGCGAGTGCTACCCCAATCCCTGCAATTCCCTCGCGAAGATCACGTACCGCTTGGACCGACCGGCCTTCGTGTCGCTGAAGGTGTACGACGTGCAGGGTCGAGAAGTCCTGACCCTCTACGAGGGGCTGAGGGATCTGGGTACCCACGCGGCCACCCTCGACGCCTCTCGTCTTCCCAGCGGCGTCTACTTCTGCAGGCTGAGTCTAAGCGGCAGGTCGGTCTCCAAGAAATTCCTGGTGGTGAAGTGAAGGCTGAGCAGGACCCACGGCGGGGACCGACCGAACCCGCGCCTCTCGCAGAGCCCGCAGCGCCCGGGAGGAGGACGGGAGCGAGCTCCGTTCGGGTGGACAGGATTGGGCAGGCGGACTGACCGATCCCCGGCGGGGGTGAGGATTTCGGCTCTGCGCGCGACCCGAGCCTCGAGAGTTGGCTCTCCCCGAAGTCGCCTCTGGCTTCGCGTCATCCCAGCCGGGGGATCTTCGGCGGGCGTTCCGAGGCACGCCGCTACTCGATGACCACTACGGCGGCGGCGTAGGCCTCGGAGTGAGTGAGGCTCACGTACACACGGTGGGCGCCAACCAGTCGGCGGGCTCTTTCGCCGAGCTCGGGGAGGGGACGACCGGCGGCGCTCCGCACCACGGCGAACTCGTGCCAGGGAAGCTTGCGCGCCTGATCGCCCGGGATCGCCTTCACGAAGGCCTCTTTGGCGGCAAAACGCGCGGCCACGGACTGGAGGAAATGGCCGGTGCGGTGGCAATCAGCGAGTTCCTCCTCCGTGAGGACGCGCCGGAGGAAACGATCGCCCCAGCGCTCCACCGCGCGATGGATCCGCTCAACCTCGACGATGTCGATGCCCACGCCCAGCACGGAAACCCACCTTTCTTGCGGGACTGGCGTCCTCAGCGCCATCTGGACCGCCGCGGCACGGGGAACTTAGCGAACAGCGGGCTCAGAAGCAATTCGCAAGTGCGGGGCCTTGCGGGTACAACTGCATGGAAGTACGCGATGGTGCCAAGGCCTGAGAGGCCTTGGCTCCGGCTCGGGCGGCCGGGAAAGGGAAGAAGGTGGCGGCTTCTCGGCCACGAAGGCGACCCAGGGAGAAGGGGGACGCCGTACCGTGAGCCGCGAGGGGGGAAGGAGGAAGCATGGCCCGGCGCTTGTGCCGGAGGAACCCGGATCCCGGGGCGGAGGCGCTGTCCCGGCGCGAACTCGAGGGGCCGGGATCGCTGCGCGGGCGGTGGCCGATCCGGCGCTTCCTGAGCCAACCGCATGACCACGGATTGACTGGACACAGCGGGTTCGCTACCTTTGTGTGCGGAAGACCGTTGCGGAGGCTCGTCCGCCGCAGGAGATGGGTCCGGGCAGCCGGGAATGGTGGCGCGCTCGAGGGGGCTCCGACGAAGCCCGGAGCTGCTCCGCCTCGCCCGAAGCGAAAGGACGTTCGCGGGCCGGGCCGACCGGCGCGTCGAGCGAGCCGGGGCGAAGACGCCAGTGCGTAGGAGCCGGCGGGGACGGGATAGGGCAGGCGTGGAGTTCCGCGGGCACGGGGATTGCAGACCGAGATGGCTGAACCGGCGCGAGAAGGCTGTGGCAGTCGCGGCGAGAGGAGATGATGGACCCCGCCGGCCTGAGGAGAGGCGGGAAGCGTTGCGACCGGCGCCACCTGCACAGCGGAGGGGAGAAGTTGAGCGCCGCGGGCACAAAGTTGGTCAGGGAGTGGATGAATTTCAGTCGGTGGACCACGCCGACGAGCCCGCAGCGCGAGACGGAGACCATGGCAGGCATGATGGGAGGGGAGTGAGATGGTCAAGTTGAGACGAGTTTCCTTGAGCGAGAGCACGGCCGGCAATTTGGGTTTCGAGGCCCAGCTTTGGGAGGCCGCCAATGCCCCATGGATGCTGCCGAGTACAAGCACGTGGTCCTGGGGCTCATCTTCCTCAAGTACATCTCCGACGCCTTCGAGGAGCACCGGAAGAAGCTCCTCGCGGAGCCCTACGCGGACCCCGAGGACCCCGACGAATACCGGGCGGAAAACATCTTCTGGGTGCCGCCCGAGGCCCGCTGGTCGGAGCTATAGAAAAATGCCCGCCAGCCCACCATCGGGGAACTCGTGGACCGGGCCATGGAAGCGGTGGAGTGGGACAACCCCTCCCTCAAGGGCGTCCTCCCCAAGGACTACGCCCGTCCGGCGCTCGACAAGACCCGCCTCGGCCAGCTCATCGACCTGATCTCCAACATTCCCTTGGGCGGCGGCGACAATCACGCCCGGGACATCCTGGGCCGCGTGTACGAGTATTTCCTGGGCCAGTTTGCCAGTGCCGAGGGCAAGAAGGGCGGAGAGTTCTACACGCCGCGCTGCATCGTCAAGCTGCTTGTGGAGATACTTCGCCCCTTTAAGGGGCGGGTTTACGATCCGTGCTGTGGCTCGTCGGGAATGTTTGTGCAGAGCGAGGAGTTCATCCGTGCCCACGGCGGGCGGATCGGCGATATCAGCATCTACGGCCAAGAGCTCAACTACACCACTTGGCGGCTTGCCAAGATGAACCTGGCCATCCGCGGGATCGACGGCCGCATCGAGCAGGGCGACTCCTTCCTGAACGACCGCTTCCCCGACCTCAAGGCCGACTACATCCTCGCCAATCCGCCCTTTAACATGAAGAATTGGGGCGGGGAGCAGCTCCGCGAGGACAAGCGTTGGAAGTTCGGAATTCCGCCCGTGAACAACGCCAACTTCGCCTGGGTCCAGCACATCATCCACCACCTTGCACCGACGGGGCTGGCGGGCTTCGTCCTTGCCAACGGCTCCATGTCCTCCAACCAGTCAGGCGAGGGCGAGATCCGCAAGAACATCATCGAGGCAGACCTTGTGGACTGCATGGTTGCGCTCCCCGACAAGCTGTTCTATTCCACCCAGATCCCTGCCTGCCTGTGGTTCCTGGCACGGGACAAGCGCAACGGACGCTTCCGGGACCGGCGGGGACAGGTGCTCTTCATCGACGCCCGCCGCATGGGCCGGATGGTGGACCGGGTGCACCGGGAACTGACGGACGAGGACATCCGGAAGATCGCCGACACCTACCACGCCTGGTCCGGAGACCCGGACGCGGGCGAATACCGGGACGTCCCCGGCTTCTGCAAGAGCGCCAGCCTCGAGGAAATCCGCCAGCACGGCTACGTCCTCACCCCCGGCCGCTACGTCGGCGCACCGGAACAGGAAGAGGACGACGAACCGTTCGAAGCCAAGATGGCTCGGCTGGTGGCGCAGCTTGCGGAACAGCAAGCCGAAGCCCGCCGGCTCGATGAGGCCATCTGGAAGAACCTGAAGGAGCTGGGGTATGGCGGTTGAGGATCTGTTGAGAGCCAAACGGGAAGAGATCCTGCGCGTGTGTGCCAAGTACGGCGCCTACAATGTGCGGGTTTTGGGCTCCGTCGCACGCGGCGAAGCCGATGAGCAGAGCGACATTGACCTAATTGTTGACTTCGAGCCGGGACGCAGTCTGCTCGACCATGCCGGCCTTTGGCTCGAGCTTCAGGAGCTGCTGGATGTCAAGGTGGATGTGGTGAGTAGTCGCGGCATCAAGCCCCGTATCCGTGAGCGCGCGCTCCAAGAGGTGATTCTCCATGAGAGACCCAAAGGACAATCCCAAAAAGCTTGAGGAACACAACCTGCTGAAGCTGTGACGAGCTATCCAAGGAGAGGATCGGCGATGCGCAACGAGGCCGATACCCGAGCGACGCTTATCGATCCCAAGCTGAAGGCCGCCGGATGGACCAACGCCCAAATCACCCGCGAGCATTACTACCAGCGGGATCAACAGTACACGCAGGGTCGCATCATCCTGGTCGGCGATCGGGTACGAAGGGGAGAGGCGCGCAAGGTGGACTATCTCTTACGGGTGACAGATGCCCTCCCCATCGCCGTCGTCGAAGCGGAGGCGGAAGATGAGCCCGCCGAGGCCGGTCTCGAGCAGGCTAAGCGCTACGCTCAGGATCTAGGCCTAGCGTTCGCCTATGCCACCAACGGCCGGGAGATCATCGAGTATGACTTTTTCACGAATACCAGCCGGAACCTTGATAAGTTTCCCTCCCCGGGCGAGCTGCTCGAGCGGTGGTGGCAAAACGCGGGCTCGCCGTCCCCAATGCAGAAGGCGGCAGAATCGCCCGCGGTCTACTTTACCAGCAGGCATTCCAACCCGCTGCTTCACCCCTACTGCCCTGAAAGCCTGTGCGGGAAGCGCCCCTTCTACTTCCAGGAGGTCGCGATTCGGGAGGTCATCAAGCGGATCATGTGGGGTCGCAGGCGGGTGCTCCTCACAATGGCCACCGGGACGGGTAAGACCTTCGTGGCCTTCCAGGTGGTCTGGAAGCTCATAAAGTCCGGTTGGCTCCAGCGCCAGCATCCCGGTCGCTCCGCTCGCGTCCTGTTCCTTGCCGATCGGCTGGTTCTACGGGACCAGGCCTACAATACTTTTGCTCCCTTTGCCGATGGTACAAATGAACCGCGCTTCAAGATCGAAGGTCACCCCCCGAACCTGACACGGGATCTCTACTTCGGGATCTATCAGACTCTCTGGAGCCCTGACGAGGCAGGACGCCGGCTCTTCGAGAAGTTCCCTCCCGATTTCTTCGATCTGGTCATCATCGATGAGTGCCATCGATCGGGTTTCGGCACGTGGCGAGAGATCCTGGACCACTTTGGGAGTGCCATTCACTTGGGCATGACCGCCACGCCCAAGCAAGACGAGAACGTGGATACCTATGCCTACTTCTGTGCTGAGGAACCTGAGGTCGCCATCGATCCAGAGAACCCGAAGCGCGGCACCTGGCGACCGCCCGCCTACCAGTACAGCCTGGGGCAGGGCATCGAAGACGGCTTCTTGGCTACCTACAAGGTGCATCGGGTGCGCACCACGGTGGATAAGGCTGGTTTGCGCCTGGAGGACGCGATCGAACAAGGCGCCGAGGTGTTTATCCCTGAAGACGTCGAGCCGCGCGAAATCTACACCACCCCACAGTTCGAGCGGGAGATTACGCTTCCCGACCGTACCCGCGCGATGGTCCAGCATCTGGCCGGGCTCCTGCGGCGGTTTGGGAAAATGGAGAAGACCATGGTCTTCTGTGTAGACATGGAGCATGCGCGGCTCGTGGCGCGCCTCCTCCAGGACGAGTTCGGTCCGGAGACGGGCCTTTCCAACTACGCCGTGCCCATCATTTCTGAAGAAGGGGAAGAGGGTCGCCGGGCGCTGGAGGCTTTTGCCGACTCGGACAAGCCCGCCCCTGTGATTGCTACAACGGCCGAACTCCTTTCGACAGGTGTGGATGTCCCCTCGTGTCGGAACATCGTGTTCATGAAGACCCTGTCCTCGCCAGTTCTCTTTAAGCAGATCATCGGCCGTGGGAGTCGCCTAGATCCCGCTACGGATAAGTACTGGTTCCGCATCATCGACTACACTGGCGCCACGCGCCTGTTTGACGAATGGGACCGGCCGCCCATGCCGCCACCGGAACCCCCAGTCGGACCTCAGACAGCCATCCTCGAAGGCACAGTCTTTCACGCCGAAACCGAGCAGTTCATTATGGGCGCACGGGTAAGTGTGCGGACCGGACCAAACAGCCAGCAAGGTCCAATCTTGACCGACGACAATGGTTGTTTCCGCTTTGAACAACTGCCTGCGGGGCGGTTGCAGCTCATTGTGAACGCAAGTGGGTTCGTCGGTCGCACCCTCGGCGTGGAGACGGTGCCGGAGGAGACCGTCCGGGTGGATGTAGCCCTAAAGCCGGAAAAGCCGAAGGGCGGCAAAATCCGAGTCGAGGGTCTTCAGGTCACCATTGCCGACGAAGCGATCTTCCTGATCGAGGCCACGGGTGAGCAGCTCACCCTGGAGCAGTATCGGGACTACACCCGGCGCCGCGTGCTCCAGGCTGCCCCTAACCGGGGGGTACTGCGGGAACTCTGGGTGGACAGCGCCCGCCGTCGGGCTTTCTTGGACGAGCTCCGGCGGTCCAGCATCCATCCGGAGGTGCTGGCGGAAGTGCTGGGTCGGCCGGAGGCCGATGCCTTCGACCTACTGTGCCACATCGCCTTTGATGACCCTATCCGCACCCGGGGCGAGCGGGCCACGGCCTTCCGGAATCGTGAGCAGGCGTTCATCAACGCCCACCGAGAGGAAGCCCGGCAGGTTATCCTCGAACTTCTTGAGAAGTACCGCATCGGCGGCATTGAAGAACTCGAGCCCGAAATCTTCGGCGTCTCCCCGTTCCGGGAATGGGGCGGTGCCACGAGGATTTCCCATTGGTTCGGAGGGGTTGAGCAGCTTGGACGCTCCCTTACCGAAGTGCGCAAGCGCATCTACGCGGAGGGAATGATATGAAAAGCGTACAAACCAGAGAGACTCTTGCCAACGAGATCTGGCGTGCCTGCGACATCCTCCGCCGGGATAACAACTGCGGCGGCATCATGGAGTATATCGAGCACCTCTCCTGGCTCCTCTTTCTGCGTTTCCTGGACGCCCAGGAAGAAGAATGGGAGACCCAGGCGCAGCTCGCCGGACGCCCCTACACTCGAATATTGGATGGAGACCTGCGCTGGAGTGAGTGGGCCACAAAGGACTGGCCCGCCGACGGTCTGCTGGAGTTCGTCCACGGCGGGTTGATTCCCTACCTCCAGAGCCTGGGCGGAGACCCTCTGCGGGAAACCATTCGGAGCGTGTTCGCTGAACGGAACGTGGTCGTCTGCGCCTCGGGCTACAACCTCAAGGAAGTCCTCGGCATCATCAATGGCATTGACTTCCACAGCCAGGACGACATCTTCACCGTCTCTCAGGTATACGAAGAACTCCTCCGACGGCTGGGCAGCGAGAACCGCCTGGCAGGTGAGTTCTACACGCCACGTTCGGTGGTGCGGTTCATGGTGGAGGTAGTAGACCCCAAGATTGGAGAGACCGTTTACGACCCGGCCTGTGGGACCTGCGGATTTCTTGTCCAGTCCTACCTGTGGATGAAGCAGTATGAGCGAACCCTGGAGGACCATCGGACCCTCCAGGAGCGCACCTTCTTCGGTCAGGAGAAGAAGTCTATCCCTGCGCTGCTGGGTCTGATGAACATGGTCCTCCACGGGGTGACCGCACCCCGGGTGGTCCGGCGAAACACCTTGGAGGAGAACATCCGCCAGGTCACGGAGCGCTACGACGTGATCCTTACGAATCCGCCCTTTGGTGGGGTGGAGGGACGGCACATCCAAGCCAACTTCCCGGTGCCATCTTCGGCCACGGAACTGCTCTTCCTCCAGCACATCATGAAGAAGCTTAAGCCCCGGGACGGCGCCCGTTGCGGCATGGTGGTGCCTGAGGGGACCCTCTTCCGGGGCGGGGCGTTTGCCGAGGTGAAGCGGGACCTGCTGGAGCAGTTCAACCTGCACACGGTGGTGAGCCTCCCGCCGGGCACCTTTGCGCCCTACTCGGACGTGAAGACCGCCCTGATCTTCTTCGAGCGGCCCGGGCCGACCCGGGAGGTCTGGTATTACGAACTCCCGCTCCCCGAGGGTCTCAAGAAGTTCAGCAAGGGGAGCCCCATCCAGGACGAACACTTCAAGGAGGCCCGCGAACTCTACAAGGCCTGGGACGCCTACCGGAAGGGGCAGGGTCCCCGTGAGGCTTGCCTCTCCGAGCGCTCCTGGATCGTGCCCGTGGAGGAGATAAAAGCTCGCGGCTACGACCTCACGGCCCGCAACCCCAACCGCAAAGAGACCGAAGCCCTGCCCTCACCGATCGAGATCTTGGCAAGCCTCCTGGAACGGGAGCGGGAGATTTTGAGCATCTCGGAAGAATTGGACGAGCTATTGAGCAATAACCAGGAGGTTTAAAAGCAATGCACCTAATATTCATAGACGAGTGTGGTTATCGACCGGATTGGGCAGCCGAGGACGCCATTCAAGAGCAACCGGTATATGTGGTGTCCGCCGTTGTCGTGCCTTCGGAGAGTGCGGCTCAGCTTTACGAAGCGATCCGCGACGACGTGGCCCAACTTAAGCTACCTGAAACCGATGTACGAGATTTAGGAAGAGGGCAGGAGATCAGGGCAAATGCTGTTGACAGGGGAGATGGCTTTTGGGGGAGGAATCCGGAGCTACGCGATTCAGTGCGTCGGATTTATCTTGATCATCAAGATGCTACCTATTTTGTCGTTTGCATCGACAAGGCTCGCCACCTTGATAAATACCCATTTCCCCAGGACCCCGCATATCTGGGGTTGCAATTTCTTCTTGAGCGGATTCAGGGGTTCCTCAATGAAACCCAGCAGCTGGGATTCGTTCTGATCGACGCCAACAAACGCTTGGAGCAGGAGGTACGGGAACGCTCTTACAGACTGCTTCGCGAGGGCTCATGGGGCATAGCCATGAGCAAGTTCTATGGAATACCATACGAATGGCACCTAGAAATGTCGAACATATTGGAGATCCATTTTGGAGACAGCAAGTATTCGCTTGGTCTTCAAATTGCCGATTTTGTTGCGCGGCACGCTTATTCATGGTGGAAATCCGGCAAAAAGCATGACTGCCCTGGCTGGAGCTACATCCTGCCTAGGCTTTGGAAATATCCCGATTACCATGGCTGGGGGTACAAAGAATTCCCTTAGGGGTAGCCAATGACTGAAGGACCCTACAAACTTCCCGAAGGCTGGCGGTGGGTGAGATTGGTGGAAGTCTGTCAGCATAGGACGGGTATCTGGGGGCCAGAAGCATCTGACCCAGCTCGAGGCTTTCCAATAGTGCGATCGACGGAAATCGATGGGTTTCTGATTAGACCTCAAACTGCTTCTGTTAGGGCGGTTCGCCCTGGTCAAGTTGACGCTTACAAGTTGGAAACCGGGGACATACTCGTCAACAAGTCAAGTGGAAGTCCTCATTTAGTTGGCTGGCCAGCGATCTTCGAGGATCCACAGGACGGAAGAACCTATCTGTTCTCTAATTTCATGCTACGACTCAGGTTGGACCAGCTCAGCCTAGAGCCTTGGTTCCTACTGTACTATTTACATAGCCCAATAGCGCGCTCCATCTACTTAGGTGCTCAAGATACAACGTCAGGACTTCGCAACCTACGGGTTCAAGAGTTCATGGCTCAGCCCATCCCTCTCCCGCCCCTCGCCGAGCAGCGCCGCATCGTGGCGCGGATTGAGGAGCTGATGGGCCGGGTGCGGGAGGCGCGGCGCTTGCGGCAGGAGGCCCAAAAGGACGCCGAGTGCCTCTGGCAGGCCGTCCTCGCCCAGACCTTCCCCCGTCCCGGCTCCGACCTGCCCGAAGGCTGGCGCTGGGTGCGGTTGGGGGAGGTAGCGCGGCGTGAGGCTACGTTGTTGAAGCCGAGCGACTATCCATCGAGGCGGTTTCGCTATATCGGAATGGAACACGTTGCACCTGCGCAATGGGAAGAACCGGAAGGGGTGGAGATAAACGGTGGTGAGATCAAAAGCCAAGTTGTCGTTTTTCATCCAGGTCTCGTGCTCTACGGGAAGCTCCGGCCATACCTGAACAAGGTTGTAGTCCCGCATACCGAAGGAGTCGCTTCCACAGAGTTCGTCCCCATCGTTCCACTCCTGGATGTGCTTGATCCTGAGTACCTTGGTGCGTTTCTTCGCACCCCGTCTTTTGTCGACTACGCCTCTGCAAATACCACAGGCAGCCGTCAGCCGAGAACTCGTTTAGATGTTCTATGGAATACCTCTATCCCCCTCCCACCCCTTGCCGAGCAGCACCGCATCGTAGCGCACCTTCAAGCAGTGCAGGAAAAAATCCAGGCTCTCAAGGAGGCGGAGGCGGCAACAGAGGCAGAACTCAAGCGCTTGGAGCAGGCGATCTTGGAAAAGGCGTTTCGAGGAGAGTTGTAAGCGCATGTGGAAGGATCTGTGGGGCAATCCCGTGGTGCGTCGCACCTCGTACTGGGTCTTCCACGATGAAAGTATTCCCAATAAAAGGTGGCTTCTCATCGGCTTGCTTTTCGTGAGGCCGGAGCACCTGGAGGAAGCTCGTAGGTTTCTGTACACCTGTCGCGATCAGGAGAACTATTACGGGGAAATCCACTTCTCTGCGTTGCCGAAACAGTTCGAGGGAAGATATGGCGCCAAAGCCCGTGTCGCTCGACGCTGGCTTCAGGGGTATGAGCAAGGGCTTTCGGAGATTGCTCGCTTTACCGCCCTGGCGGTTGACCGCCAGAGCCCTGCCTTTGAGCATAAGCGCTTTGCAAAAGATTACCATGCTTACAACGACTTTACGGCTATGGCATTGAAAGCGGGTATCAGGTGGTTCCTTGGACCGGAGGCCTGGGACAGTGTCACCATTACCTTCGTGTCAGATGCAAAGCACCGGATGAGCCGTCCGGAGCAAGGATGGATAGATAACTTCGAAACCTACTTGCCCTACCGCGCCGAGCTGGACGCGTTTTTGACTCGAGAAGAAGGAAAGCCGTATCCCAGCGTGTCGCTGAAACTCCAGCTTCAGGATTCTGCGGCCTGTGACCTCCTTCAGCTCTGCGATGTATTGCTGGGCGCCACCCAAATGGCCCTCGTAGCAGGCTCACACCAACCGACAAAGCGGGAACTCGGCGCGATGGTTGTTCGCTGGTGCCGCGATCTGCAGGAACCACCCCTGAAACAGCAATTCGGGCTTTACCGAAAGTTCAGCTTTTGGGGATTTCCGGACAACGAAGGTGCTCCGTATAGCCCGGTGCCATTGCAACTTCAAGTAGGCATGAACCATCCGACGCTGTTTTGAGGGGGAACAGCTCGGTCTTTCCGAAGAGGAACTTGCCTTCTACGACGCCCTGGAGACCAACGACAGCGCGGTGAAGGTGCTCGGCGAGCCGACCCTGAAAGAGATCGCACGGGAGCTGGTGAAAACGGTCCGGCGCAATGTCAGCATCGACTGGACCGAGCGAGAAAACGTGCGGGCCAACCTGCGACGCATGGTCAAGCGCGTGCTGCGCAAGTACCGCTACCCGCAGGATAAACAAGACAAAGCCACCCAGACCGTGCTAGAACAGGCGGAAGTTCTTTCGGCTAACTGGGTATCCGAAAACCAGCTCAAACCGGCCCCTTAGGGGGCCTGCCCCCAGAAACGTCAGGAAGGCGTGTACAGGCACGGCTGGCGGGCAGGTTCGGCTCCCGGCTTCCGCGTGGACTTCGAGTCGGGTGAGGTGCTTCCCCCGGGCGGAGATGGGTCGTTCACCCCGCCCCATTCCCGTTCTTTGGAGCGCGTGAGCTTGGCCGTCCGCGCCACCCGGAACATCCTGTTGGTTCGCCTCCTGCGGCCGGAGCTGCGCGACGAGGTCGCGGAGGCGAGCCTCCGTTATGCGCTGAAGCGCGGCATCGAGGAGTACTTCGAGCTCGAAGAGACCGAGATCGCCGCCAAAGCCATTGGCCGGGACGAACACCGGGCCATTCTGCTTTACGAGACGGCGGAGGGGGGCGCCGGAGTACTGCGCCGGCTGGTCGAAGAGCCGGACGCAATAGCCGAAGTGGGTCGGACCGCTCTAGCCATCTGCCACTTCGGATTGAGGGACCGCCGACGGGACGACCCAGAGGCGGCCTCTGGTCGGCGTGCTACCGGTGCCTTCTGAGCTTTACGAAGCAGCACGAAGCGCTCAAGCTGGACAAGCATCGGATCCGCGGCGTTTTGCGCGAGCTATCTTCAAGGCCGAAGGTGCGGAGATTGGTCCGTCCATCCCGCGAGGAGCAGCTCTCGCAGCTCCGGTCGCAGACCCCCGCGGGCTCCTTCCAGCGCCGTCTGCTGGATGTCCTCGGCGAGGGCGGCTACCGGCTTCCGGATGCGGCCGGCAAGCTAATTGAGGCCCCGGCGTGCGCCGTGGATTTCTTCTACGCGCCGAACGTGTGCGTCTTCTGCGAGGGGCCGGCGCAAGATCAGCAGATGGAGGCAGCTCGAGACCGCGAATTGCACATGGCGTTGGTTCAGCGCGGCTACCGCGTTCTTGTCATTCGATGCGACCAGGACATCCGCTCGCAGCTTGCGCAGTACCCCGAGGTTTTCGGCTTACCGGAGGGCAGATAGGTCATCGCCGGTTGGGGGTTAGGCAATCACGGGAAGAATGGCCGAGCTCAAACATCGGCCACGACGGCCCCGTGCCTCCGCGAGCTGCGCCCGAACGTGGTGCAGGTGCGCTGCTTTTCCGGGGTGCTAAGGCAAGACATCCGCCGCTAGCCTAACCGGGCCATGGGGGTCGCCCAGCTCAGCGAGGAGCTCATCGTGCTCGCGAAGGAGATTCAGTTCCAGGCACCCGGCCACTGACGCCGCGCGGTTTCGCCTCAAGGGGGCCCATGTGCAAGCGTGCCCCTTTCGGGGGAACTCCGCAGGTTGGCTGCCTCCCGCGCCCGGGTTCTGCCTGGCCTGGCTGGGAGAGGAGGAAGCCTCCCACATGGCTCCATGACCGGCGTGACCCAAGAAAGCAAAGCGCCGGGAACTCCTGAAACTGGGCGCGAAGGACGGCACGCGCAACCTCCGGGTCCTCGGCTCGGCAGCTCACAGCCATGCGGCCGAACGCAGCGACGCCAATTCCTTCCCTGAGCTCGAGCCTCGCCCTATCCTCTTTGAGCTGGTGGGTCTCTGGTAGCATTGGGTTCTCCTTCTGGGGCCTTGGCGCGGACGCACGATTGCGGCCGCCGAAGCTGCGCGGCGAAGGGGGCTCACCGTCTCGGTCGGTCCCCACGGTTAACAAGATGATGCGGCCGGCCGGAAGCGAGTCCGGCTTGCGGGGGTGGGCCTGGTCAAGGCGGGAGAGGCTTCGCCACGTGGCTCGGCGAGGGTTCAGAGTCCGCCGCCTGGGGTGGCGCTGAGTTTCTCCCGCAGGACTCGGGCTCCGTGCTCCGGGGGCACGAAGTTCACGTACATGCCCGAGACGATCTCGAAGCTCGTGAAGCCTCGGACTCTCGGCACGATCTCCATGTGCCAGTGGTAGTCTTGGGCCAAGGTGCGCCAGTAGCCGCGTCGTTGTCCGTACGAGGTATTCGGGCCGCTGTGGATCAGCATGACGTAGTTGGGCTCGTGGAGGACGTCGCAGAGGGCGGCCAGCACCCGGCGGAGGATCCAGGCCAGTTCCTCCAGGTGGGCATTGTCCTCGAAGAAGGTCTCGTGCTGCTTCGGCAGGATCCAGGTTTCGAAGGGGGAACCGGAGGCGAAGGGGAGAAAGGCGAGGAAGTCCTTCCCATCGACGACCACCCGCGTGCCTTCGCTCTCCTCCTGGTGGACGATGTCGCACAGGAGGCAGCGTTCCTTCATCTGGTAATGTTGGGCGCAATTGAGCAACTCCTGTTTGACCCGGGGCGGGGTGACGGGGGTGGCGATCACGTAGGAGTAGCTGTGGTGCGCGGCGGGTCCGGTGGCTTCGCCGTGGGACTTGTACACGAGCACGTACCGGAAGCGCTGGTCTTTCTTGAGGTCGGCGATGCGGTACTGGTAGGTGCGCAGCACCTGCACCAGGTGGGGTTCGTCCATCTCTGGGATCCAGGTGCTGTGCTCGGGGGTTTCGATCACGATCTCGTGGGCCCCGATGCCGTCCAGCAAGTCGTACATGCCGTGCGCCCGATTGTTGAGCGCGCCTTCCACGCGCAGGACGGGGAATTTGTCGGGGACGACGCGGACGGTCCAACCCGGGGAATTCGGTGGCGTCCCGGTCCGGACTGCGTAGATCTCGGGCGGCGTTTGCGCTTCATTCCCCTGGCAGAAGGGGCAGTTGGCGTCATATTTTTCCGTCACACGCGCGCGCTCCCGCAGGTTGACCAGGAGGCGCTCCGTTTGCATCGGATCCTGGATGATGATGCTCCAGCGTCCCGACACCGGATCTCTACGAAGCTCGTTCACGCTCCTCCTCGTGCTGAATTGGGGTTGGGGGTCTGTCGGCCGGCTTTCTGAGGCCAGAATGGACGAGGGCAGCTCGTTCAATGGAAAGGCTCGCCCGTCGGCTACGGCTAAGGGCCAGATGCCCGATCCTGGACTTTTCCGCTGCGGGAGGAAGGAACATGACCGTCCTCAGTCCTCGCTTGGAGGAAATCACCGAGTGCTACTTGGCCGTTCCGCGTGGACATCGGCACCTGCGGCTTGCCCTGCGCTACGGCGATCAGGTGCTGATCCTGCCCGAGGCCGTGGTGGCGGCCATCGCTCGAGGCTACGTGGATATCCTGACGCATCCCCAGCGTCGGGCGGTGGCTTTCCGACTGCTCAAGCTCCACGAGCGCAAAGAAGGCTTCGCGGAGTTTCAACTGCTCGAGTCGCCCGAGGAAGAAGCAACGATCGCGGCCCATCTCGCCCGTCTTCTGGAGCAGGCTGAGCGTCCGTAGCCCGGCTTTGTGGAAGCCCTTCCATCCCGGAAGCTGCAAGAACCGCTCCAGAAGGAACGGTCTTCTCCGACTTTCGCCACCGCGCGAACTTAGCAAATGGCTGCCTTCTGAGCAATGGCGATTCGGGCGGGACCGCGCGCTTTGAGTCGCCTTCGTGCATCCGTTCCATCCCCGATCGCTGTCGCCCAGAGAACAGCCGCTGGTCCGCTCCGCTACGGTCTCCGGGGGACTCCCCGCGGGAGTCCCCCCGGAGACCGGAGGGGCTGCCGACCGGCCGAGGGCCCGCCGGTTCGAAGGGCGGGCCGCGGTAGGAGCTTGCGCGGGCTTCGGCCCGGGGAAACGGGATGGAGCCGTTCGGACCGCTACTCGGCGGCCACCGGCGGGAATGTGCCGTCGGCGTTGGCTTTTCGCGCGCCGGAGAGGATCGCCCGGGCGACGACCTCCGTCCCCAGGGTTCCGACGAGGTCCACAGGGCAATCGAGCTCGCCCACCGAAATGGCGAAGACGGTATCGCCGTCCACCGAGGTGTGCACGGGGTAAATGACGCGGGCCAGGCCGTCGTGGGCCATCTGGGCGACCTTGGTGGCCGCCTCGGGAGTGAGGGCGGCGTTGGTGATCACCACGGCGAGGGTCGTGTTTGCGCCCCAGGGCAGGCCCGGGGCCGCCCGCAGGAGTTCAAGGGAATCGGCAATGGAGCCATCCGGGAGGCGTGGACCGGCGATCCAGCGGCCGGATTCGGGATCGCGGATGGCTCCCAGGGCGTTGCAGACGGTCACGGCTCCCACAAGAAGGTTCCCCGCCTTTTCCATGGCCAGGCCGAGTCCGCCCCACATGGCCCAGTGGGGTCCGCGGAGCTTCCCCACGGTAGCTCCCAGCCCTACTCCGACGCGTCCCTCGCGGCTTTCTTCGGAGGAGGCCGCCGCGCACGCCCGATAGCCCATCTCCTGGTCCGGCCGGACTCGCGCCGTACTGACGCTCAGGTCGAAGATCACGGCGGCCGGCACGATGGGTACGCGCGCGAAACCCGTGTCGAACCCGCGGCCTTGCTCCTCGAGCCAGCGCTGCACGCCGCACGCGGCGTCCAAACCGAAGGCGGATCCGCCTGTGAGGACAATGGCATCGACTCGCTGGACGAGTCGGACGGGCCGGATCGCCTCGAGCTCGCGGGTGCCGGGAGCGGAGCCGCGAACATCCACCCCGGCCACCGCTGGCCGCTCGGGGATCACCACCGTGCACCCGGTACACGCGACGGGATCCCCCGCGTGGCCGAGCTTCACCCCTGGCATCCACGGCATGGCTTCATCCTCCGGATTGCCATCGAACTCAGACGCGCTTTTGATGCACTCGGGCCGCCCGCCGATTCAGCTACTTGAGGAGGATGGCCTTCCTCGTCTCCTTCAGCGACGCTGCTTCCAGGCGGTAGAGGTAGACGCCGCTGGGAAGTCCCGTCGCCTCGAAGATCGCCTCGTGCGTGCCCTCGGGGAGTTCGCGATTCACCAGCGTGGCAATCCTTTGCCCACTGGCATTGAGCACCTCGAGCCGAGCGAGAGATCGGCGTGGCAGGCGAAATCGGATGCAGGTCGTGGCGTTGAACGGATTCGGATAATTCTGCTCGAGCCGGAATTGCTCCGGGATCCCGGCGATTCCAGGATCGGCCGTGACGGAGGTGATCATCTCCGAAATCGGCCTTCGCCACACCCTGGCCTGGGACGTTCCGGCGAAGAGGTTCTCGCCACAGATGGCCAGTGCGGTGACGCGGGTATCCGAGAGCCCGGCGTTGACCTCCGTCCAGGTCGACCCGTTGTCCGTGGAGAGGAAGACGCCCATGCCCGTCCCCGCAAATACGGCTTGCCCACGGATCGCGACCGCGCCCACAAAGAATTGCCGGAGTCCCGTGGCAGTCCAGCCCGCGCCGTAGTCCGTAGAGCAGTACAGACCGGCTCCCTCGGTCCCTGCGTAGACGATGGAATCCGAGACCGTCAGGGTGACTACATTGACCCCGGCGAGCACCTGCGTCCAGCTCGCCCCACGGTTGCTGGAGAGGAAGATGCCATCCTGGGTGCCGGCGAGGAGGTTGGACCCGGAGACGGCGAGGGCGTTCACGTACGGATTCGTGAGTCCCTCGCTGGCCAGGTTCCAGTTCTTCCCCTCATCCGGGGAACGGAACACCCCGCCGAATCCATGCACCCCGGCGAAGAGGTCGGTTCCCTGCGAGGCAAGGGCGTGGACGTCGGTGCTCATCATGAAACCCGCGCTGGCCCAACTCTGGCCTTGGTCGGTGGAGACGAAGACCCCTTCACGGATCCCGGCGTACAGCTTGGATCCGGAAAGAAGCAGGGCGCGCACGGTCGTGTCACCAAGGCCGCTGACGCATCTCGTCCAGTGGTCGCCGTGGTCGCTGGAGACGAATACTCCGCCTCGAGTACCGGCGAAAAGGGTCGTCTCGCGCACCACGAAGCAATTCACAGCGCCTCGATTGGGCCCAGCGGTCTGGACCCACTGGGCTTGCGAGCTTCCCCCGAGCATGACCAAGACCACGATGGACATCGCCCCCAGCTTGCTGAAGGTGCGGTGAGGGTGCATGATTCCCTCCGCGATGGATGAGGTGCGCTGCTGAGGTTTGTTTCTTTGTACCGGCAGGTTGCCGGAGGCGCGGAGTTTTCGGCCGCGCGGCTGACGGCCCGCTCCGACCTCTGGCCTGACCTCCCGGCTGTCGCGGGACCCTTCCGGGCCCGATCCGTGCTCGAGCACAGGATCGAAGACTGGGGAAGGGACGAGAAGAGCGAATTCTCCGCGCTGGATACGTCCTCCCCATTGGGGGGTGTTGTCTGCGCTGGTCACAGTACGGGGACGAGCGGGTTGCGGTGGTCGGTACTGGGGTCAGGAGCCGGCAGTCCCGGACAGGGCTGTGGCGATGAGTCCTCGCAAGCAATAGATGAAGAGCACGAAGAGAAAGAACGGAGCGCCGAAACGGGGAGGCATTCCGGCGGAGAGCAGACCGTGCCAGAACAGGAGGGCGAGCACGACCCACTGGATCATCCGCAGATTCTTGCGGAGGCTCGGCGCAATCCCGCGGCGGCTGAGGAACTTGCGGTACCATCCGTCGAACCAGTCGACGGCGCCGATCAAGGCGAGGGAGGCGACGGTGGAAGTGAGTAGCTTTTCTCCCATGATCCACCTCGGAGCTTTGCCTGCCGGTGCGTTGCCACGGATACCCCCGTCTTCCACGCCGGATGCGGGTTTTCTTCGGGGCGGATCTGGCCTTTCCGGAGCCCTACCAGCCCCGAGTTGGGCTTGGGCCCTTACAGACCCCACAGGAACGGCTCTTCGTCGTCCTCCCACTGGATGGCTGCTTTCCTGAGAAAACGCACTCCCGACCTGCGGGATCGGACGAGGATGGTATCTCGTAGCCAGTGTTCGTCGTCCCGCGTGGGGTAGTCGGTGTTGTAGTGGAGGCCGCGGCTTTCCTTGCGGTAAAGCGCGCAGTCCACTACCAAGCTTGCCACTTGAGCCATGTTTCGGAGTTCCAGAAGCCCCTCCGTGACGCGGGTTCGACGGTAGAAGTCCTCCACCTCCCGGCGGATGAGGCCGATGCGCCTGCGCGCTCGCTGCAGTCGGAGGCGGGAGCGCACGATTCCGACGTAATCCCACATGAGCGACTGGATTTCCTGGCGGTCGTGGGAGATGAGGACCCATTCCTCGGAGTTGAAGGTACCGGTATCGTCCCAGGCGGGGATTTCCGGGAGGAGGCGCCGCGTCCGGCGCAGCAACTGGGCGGCGTCGTGGTAGGCTCGCTTCGAGAAGGCAACCGCCTCGAGCAGGGAGTTTGATGCGAGGCGGTTCGCCCCGTGGACGCCGGTGCAGGCCACCTCGCCGCACGCGTACAGGCCCGCGATGGTGGTCCTGCCCCGGAGGTCCGTGACCACACCCCCGCAGCTGTAGTGGGCGGCGGGGACGACGGGGACGGGCTCCTTGGTCATGTCGATCCCGTAGCGGAGACAGGATTCGTAAATGTTCGGGAAGCGCTCCTTCACCTTCTCCGCAGGGAGGTGGGTCACGTCGAGGTAGACGCATTCCTCGCCCCGGCGCTTGAGCTCGGCATCGATGGCCCGGGCCACAACGTCGCGCGGCGCCAGGGAGCCCATGGGGTGGTAGCGGCTCATGAATTCGTGGCCATCCCGCGTGCGGAGAACCCCGCCGAATCCCCGGACAGCCTCCGAGATCAGGAACGGGGTCCCGGTAGGCATGTAGAAGGCGGTGGGGTGAAACTGCATGAATTCCATGTTGGCGATGGCCGCCCCGGCGCGGTAGGCCATCGCTACGCCGTCGCCCGTGGCGATCTCCGGATTGGTGGTGTGGCGATAAATCTGGCCGCAGCCGCCGGTAGCCAGTAGGGTGACGGGCGCCAGGAATTTCTTGATGATGCCCTCGCGCACATCCAGCACGTAGGCGCCGTAGCAATGGATTCGCTCGGCCCGAGCTTCGGCCTCGCGGCCGAGGTGGTGCTCCGTGATGAGGTCGATGGCCACGTGGTCCTCGTGGACGGAAACATTCGGATGCTCGCGGACAGCTGTGACCAACGCCCTTTCCACCTCGCGGCCGGTGAGGTCCTGCGCGTGCACGATCCGGTTGCGCGAGTGCCCGCCTTCTCGCCCGAGCTCGTAGAATTCCCCCTTCTCCGTCCGCTGCTTCGTGAATTGGACCCCCCACTCCTCAAGTTCCCGCACGCACTCGGGGCCCTCTCGCACCATGATCTCGACGGCATTCGGATGGCAGAGACCCGCGCCCGCTTGCAGGGTATCGCGGATGTGAAGCTCAAAGCTGTCGTTCTCGCTCAGCACCGCAGCGATTCCCCCTTGGGCGTAGTTGGTGTTGGATTCGGCCCGCTCCTTCTTGGTGACCACGGCCACCCGCCCGTGCTTCGCCGCCCGGAGGGCAAAAGACAGCCCGGCGATGCCACTGCCAATCACCAGAAAATCGACGGTCTCCTCGAGGAAGCTCATCGACCGTGTCCCGATCAATAGGCCCGAAGGATTTCCGCTCTTCGGTAGTAGTGGGCAAGGATCTGGCGATAGCTGAAGCCCCGGCTCGCCATCACGGTGGCTCCTACCTGGCAGAGGCCCACACCATGACCCCAACCGGCGCCGATCAGCCGGAAAAACTCGGGAAAGCCATGCCCGTCCAATTCCTTCTCGACGTAGAAGCACGAGCTGTACAAATGGGACGAGCTGAGCGCACGCCGGATTTCCAGCTCCTTCCCGAGGATGACCCTCCCCTCCGTGCCCACCACCTGGAGGTGAACGATTCTGCCGGAGTCGCCGCGTTCCATGGGGACCAGGTCCAGCAGCCGGCCGACCCGGACCCCTACCCGCGTCGCCAGAAGCTCCTCCAGTTCGGACCGCGAGTATCGGACCTGCCAGCGGAAGAGGCCGTGGCATCGTTCCCGGAGGCTTTCCGGCAGCGGGTAGCGATCCACGTTGCAATACACATCGGGGCTGGACCGGATGAACTGGCGCGCCGCCTCCTCGGAATTGGCCGGAACTGGCAACGGCTCAGGGCCATCCACTCCGGAGGTGAGATAGGGGATGCGTCGGTCGTCCCAGACGAAGCGGTAGTCCTCCATGATCCCGCCGCAGATCTTCGAGTAGCGGGCGTCGCAGACCCGGCCGTCGCTCACCAGGACCTCGCCCCACGTGCTTCGCACGGCTTCCCAGGAGCGCCCCCGCTCCCGGCTGGCGCCGTAGTAGCACTGGCAATGATCATCGGCGCAAAGGTCGAAGGGTTCGCCGAAGTGATGCTTGCCCGCCGTGGCGAAGAGGGTGCTGCGGCCCGCCACGGTCTGGGCTTTGAGCAATTCTTCCGGAGAATCGGGGGTCATTTCGCTCGAGTTGACGCTCGCCAGGTAGGCTTCGGCCGAAAGCTCGTTGATGGCCACGAGCTTGCCGTCGGGCCCCGCTGCGATCTCCAGCGCGCCGCGGAGAAGCTCATCCTCACGGTGCTGCCAGTGAAATTCGATGCCGATGAGGACGTCTCGGAGCAGAATCTGGGGTTCTTGGGGATTTTCCGGCAGCACCGTTATCGGAAGCTGCACTCTGCGCCCGTCCAACGTGGCCCAGCCTTCAGCTTGTCCCGAAGGGAGCTGCAGGACCGTCAGTTCACCCGGTCGCGGCTGTCCCCTCCGGAAGGCTTCCGCAGAGGCGTTGTCCGGAAAGGGGCCGACGAGGTGCCACGTCTCGCGATTGTCCACCCGAAGATGGGGGAGCTGGATCCGGCGTCCCACCACCAGCTCCCGGACCTCTGCCCCGGGTGGGACTGGGCGAGTCGGGCGTTCGCCCGGCAGCGTGATAGCGAAGCGGACCCAATGCTGGGACCCCGGCACCGAGGTCTCCGACCTCGAGACGGCGTAGCGGGATGCGCGCTCGGCCTCGAGGTGGAAGCCGTCGGAGGAGCGGATGCGGTGCGGGCCCAGCACTTCGAAGCGGATTTCCTCCGCCCCGCGGATCATTCCCACCCGAACGCTGGGCGTGTCAGAACCTTGCAGCATCTCCTGAGCCGTCCATCCCATATCTTCGCTGCCCCTCGAAGTACGAATAGAAGCGCCGGAAACCGAGGTACAGCAGACCCACCGCCAGGAGCAAGAAGGGGGGCGAAACGTGATCTTCCAGGAATAGAGGTCTCAAGCGTTCCTGGCCGATGTTCAGCACCGCAAATTCGAAGGCATTGTTCACCGCGTGGACAATGGCGGCCGGGAAGACGCTCTGCCCGCGCCACGCCAAGACGCCCAGGATGACCCCGAAGACGAGGATCTGGACCGCCGTCCAAGGGTTCAGGTGGAAAAAGGCGAAGAGGAGGGCGCTCAGCAATACGGCTCGGGTGACATCGAAGTGGGCTTCCAGCGATCCAAGGAGCATGCCGCGGAAGAGCATCTCTTCCAATAGACCGGCCAAAACCACGATCGCCAGCACAAGCACGAAGCCATCGGTCACGCTCCGTGCCCGGAGCATCTCGGTGAGGGCACGCTCCAACTCGGCCGGCATGGGGAAAAGCTCTTCCACCAGGGCGTCCAATTCGTGTCCGATGAGCGCTGCCCCCAAACCGATCGCCGCCGAGATCCACAAGGCGCCGGCCGGCACCCTCCGGATCCGGAATACGGCTTTCCAGTCCAGCGACGAGCGAGCGACGTAGATCCACGCCGGGACGATGACCAGGGCCTCGGAGAGAAGCACCTCGCTCCGGCCCCCGAACATGGCGCCGGCCAGTCCGGCCGTCAAGATCAGCAGGAAGGTGACGAAAAGGATGACCAAAGTTCGTCGCAAGGGAATGGCGCAAGTCCCCTGCTGTAGCTGGTTCAAATCCATGGTCCTGTGCTTGCGGTCATTCCGGTTCGCCCCTGCCTTGGGAAGGTCCCGTCGGGCGGAGCTGATCACCCTGAGATCGTCGCCATTCGTCCAATAGGATGGACACCGCCATGGCCACATTGAGGGAGTCGCCCGCTCCCCAGCACGGGATGCGAAGGGTCGTCTCCACCACGCGCAGCACGGACGGGTCCAGAGGTTCGGTTTCGCCTCCGGCGACGAGGACAGCCTCTTTCGCATCGGCTGGCCAGCGGTCGCTTTCCCCTCTCACATCGGCGGCGAGGATGCGATAGCCGGCCGCCCGAGCCGCAGCCAGCCAGTTGGCCAGATCCTCCACGGGTTCGCAGGGAACGTAGAAGATCCCGCCCATCGTAGCGCGAACAGCTTTCGGATTGTGCGGGTCCACGCAACCCTTGCTGAGCACGAGTCGGTCGGCTCCGAACCACGCCGCCGATCTCCAGATGGTGCCCAGGTTGCCCGGATCCCGGACGCGGTACAGCGCCACGGTCAGCCCACTCTGCCAGGGCGCCCGGGAGGGCCAGCCGGGCATACGAACGATGGCGGCCACTCCCTGTGCGTGCGTGGTCGCGGCAATGTCGCGGAACACCCGCTCTTCCACGATGGTGAGCGGGATCCCCTTGTCGCCCTGGGCCAATTGGGACAATTCCTTTCCCGCCGAAGAATGGGCGAACTCCGGGGTCATCACGATCCGCGTGACGGCTGCGGAGGCTTCGAGCGCGGCGCGGACAAGTCGGTAGCCTTCGGCCACGAATAGGCGGTGCTGCTCTCTCCCGTGCTCCGTCTTCAGCGCGCGGAGGCGTTTCAGCTCTGCCTTCCCCAGCTGCTGCATCGGGTTGGCTCGTGACTCCCCGAGAAACGGCACCAATTCGCCGGCCGGAGCGCTTCAGTCCAGGGCGACCCCTCGGAGCTCCTGCTTCACGGAGAGGATGACCTGTTCGCGGGGGACGCTCGTTTGCTCTCCTCGATCGAGCCATTTGAGCTGGAAGCGCCCGTCCCGCAGCTCCTCCTCCCCGATCACCACCACGACTCTTGCCCCTACCCGATTGGCATCCCGGAGCTGAGCCTTGAGGCTTCGCTCCCCGAAGCTGACGAGCGCGGGGATGCCCTCGGCGCGGAAGGCCTGGACCATCTCCAGGGCGACGCGCTTGGCCTCTTCGCCGAGGTGGGCCAGGAACACGGCCGGGGCCGACGGACTGGCCACGGGGACGTTCTGCTCCTGCAGGGTGAGGACCAGGCGCTCAATCCCGGAACCGAAACCGATCCCGGGCGTGGGGGGGCCTCCCAGCTCCTCGATGAGGCCATCGTACCGGCCGCCCCCACAGATGGCGTTCTGGGAACCAATGCCCTGCACCCACACCTCGAAGACGGTCTTAGTGTAGTAGTCGAGACCCCGCACCAGACGGGGGTTGACTTCGTACGGCACGGAGGCGGCGTCGAGGTAGCTGAGCAGGGTCTCGAAATGCTGCCGGCACTCGGAGCAGAGGTGGGCGCGGATGTTCGGGGCCTCGGCGATCACCGGCTGACATTGGGGCACCTTGCAGTCGAGGAGCCGGAGCGGATTGCGCTCGAAGCGCCGACGGCAATCGCTGCACACCACATCCAACCTGGTGGAATAGTACTCGGTTAGCTGGCTCACGTACTGCGGCCGGCAGCGGGGGCAACCGGTGCTGTTGATTTGCAGCCGGGTCCCGGTGAGGCCGATTTCCCGAAAGAGGTGGAGCGCAAGCGCAATCACCTCAAAGTCCAAGGCGGGGTCCTGCTCGCCAATGGCCTCCACATTGAACTGGGTGTGCTGCCGGTAACGGCCCGCCTCGGGACGCTCGTAGCGGAAGATCGGACCCACGGAGTACAGTTTGACCGGCTTAGGCTGGACGTGAAGTCCGTTCTCCAGGTAAGCCCGCATGATGCCCGCGGTGAACTCCGGCCGCAAGCTCAAAGAGCGCCCGCCACGATCCTCAAAGGTGTACATCTCCTTGTCCACAATGTCCGTCCCTTGGCCCACGCCGCGGACGTACAGGCCCGTCTCTTCCAGGATGGGAGTGGCGATCTTGCGGTAGCCGTACAGGGCGGTCACCTTCCGGATGGCTCGCTCGATGTGATCCCAGTAGGGCCATTCCTCTGGAAGAACGTCCCGTGTGCCCCGAATTGCCTTGAACTTGGCCATCGGTTCCTCAACCCCGTATGTCGACGCGAAAGAGATCTCTCGCCGGCAGAGTCACCCGAGCGCCGCAACCCCACGTCCGGGATCCCGAGACTAGCTGCGGGCGGCCCGGGCTGCCTCCCTGGCCCCCACGGGTCAGGCCTTCGTAGCTGCCAAAACTCTGCAGCCTGGGCCTGGGTTTCCCTGCGTCCCGGGCGAGTTGGTCTCCGTAAGGTCACAGTTCGAGAAGTCGCATTTCCTCCGCAGCGATGGCGTCCAGCACCTCCTTTGGCGTTCGGGCCGCCAGCAGGCGCTCTCGGAGTTCTTTCTTGTGCATCAGTCTGGAGATCCGGCTGAGCGCCTTGAGGTGAGGGCCTGTGATTTCCGGCGGCCCGACGAGCATGAAGATGAGCCGGACCGGCTGATCATCGAGGGATTGAAAGTCGATACCGGACCTCGTCTTCCCAAAGCAAGCGGCAAGCTCCTTCACCCCCTCGGCCTTACCGTGGGGGATGGCCACGCCATCGCCCACCCCGGTGCTCATCACCCTCTCGCGCTCGAAGACAGCCTTGAGGATCTTATCCTTGTCCTGGACCTTCCCCGCCCGGACCAGAAGGTCGATCAGCTCCTCGATGACCTCCTCCTTCCGGGTGCCTTCCAGCGGAATCTTGATGACCTCATGCGAGAGTAGGTCGGCCAATTTCATGAACTCGCTCCCTCATTTGCCGTGCGGGAATTTACAACAAACGCCCGCATTAGCAACCCGTTTTTCCGCAATGCTTTGGAATTCGACTTCTTCGGGATACCCGAGGGTCGCGGAGGTTTGGGGAGGAAACTTTGCTCTTGACAATTCGAGCGGATTTGCTATCTTGCCGTGAGCCTGCGCGGGGAAGGGGAGATTCGGTCCGCGGTGGAAGGTGCTCCCCCGCGCAACGAAGAGCTCGGCGAGGGTGGAGGTTAGGCAAGATAGGCCGAACCAAGAAACGGAGGAGGAAGCCGTGGCGGAGATGGCGTATTGTGTGAAGTGTCGGACGAAGACGGAGATGGTCAACGTCCAGCAGGTCACGATGAAAAACGGTCGGCCGGCTCTCAAAGGCAAGTGCAGCAAGTGCGGAACCGCGATGTTCAAGATCCTACCGGCGAAGAAGTAGTGCCGGCAGATAGCCGTCTCACCCGGAACCGAGGACAAAGGAAGCGGAGCCAACGAGCTCCGCTTTCGCTTTTGCATGAAAAGAACTCTTGCGCCGGCTGAGGGGAAAAAGTGCTTGCAGAATTCGGATTTTGTTTTATCTTAGAAGCCAACTTTCAGATGCCTAAGTAAGTGAGGAAATGGGCGTGGCTTCTCGGCGGAAGAACAGCGTCCTCCGCGGACTTCTCGTTCCCACCTTCCGGGTGTGTCCCCGCCGCACCCGATGGCTGGGCCACGCCTTCGGAGCCTCCCCTCGAATTACCATCCCAATCTTGCCCTTCTGAGCTGCACTGCGGGACTTGACCTCCCGGTCAGCGCTTTCCCATTCATAGCATATTCGGAGATCCAAGAATCCTTAGGGGTAGTCGTTTTTCCATTGTTCACTTGCATTCAGAGGTGGCGAGATGAGTGGACACTCCAGGTCGGTTTTCGAGGAGGGCGGGTTGTATGACCCGCGGTTCGATCACGATGGGTGTGGCGTGGGTTTCGTGGCCCACCTGGATGGCGTGCCTCGGCATTCCGTGATTCAGCAGGCTCTTTCGGCGCTCCAGAACCTGGAGCACCGGGGGGCTCGCGGCGGAGATCGATCCACCGGCGATGGCTCAGGATTGCTGCTCCAGATCCCGGACACCTTCTTCCGGCGCTGCCAGCTGGGTTTTCGCTTGCCGGCGCCGGGGCATTACGCTGTGGGGTGCGTTTTCCTCCCCGGCGAAGAGCGCATTGCGGGCCATTGTCGCTGGCTTTTCGAGAAGGTGGCGGAGGAGGAGGGCTGTGAGGTATTGGGCTGGCGGAAGGTCCCGGTGGATGACTCAAGCCTCGGCCATCAGGCGCGGGCCGCACAGCCCCGGATCGAGCAGGTTTTTGTGGCGCGCGGGCGCTGCCCAAGGGAAGACTTCGAGCGCAAGCTGTACGTGATCCGCCGGCGCGTGGAAAAGGAGGTTCTGGCTTTCCCCAATGCCGATCCGTTCTACATCCCCAGCCTTTCCCCGCGGACAATCGTGTACAAGGGCATGCTGACCGCGTCGCAGCTGGCCAGCTTTTACCTGGATTTCCAAGACGAGAGTTTCGCCAGTCCCTTCTGCTTGTTCCACGAGCGGTACAGCACGAATACGCTGCCGGCGTGGTATTTGGCGCAACCTTTCCGATTCCTCGCCCACAACGGCGAGATCAACACCTTGCGGGGCAATATCAATCGGATGCGGGCGAGGGAAGCGAAGCTGCAATCGCAGCTGCTCGGGGACGATCTCGAGAAGATCAAGCCCATCCTCGATGAGCGGGGGAGCGACTCGGCGATGCTCGACAATATCCTGGAGCTTTTGGTCCTGGCCGGCCGCTCGCTGCCCCATGCCATGATGATGCTGATCCCCGAGGCCTGCAGCACGCGGATCAACATGAGCGAGGACAAGCGGGCTTTCTACGAATACCACGCGGCGCTGATGGAGCCTTGGGATGGCCCCGCGGCTGTGGCCTTCACCGACGGTCGCTATCTCGGCGCCACCCTGGACCGAAATGGCTTGCGGCCGGCGCGCTACACGGTCACAAAGGATGGTTTCATCATCCTGGCCTCCGAGACGGGCGTGCTCCCCGTCGAGCCGGAGCGGATCCTCCGCCGAGGTCGTCTCCAGCCTGGCAAGCTCTTCCTCGTGGATTTGGAGCAGCACCGCGTGGTTCCGGACAACGAGATCAAGTCCAAGATCGCCCGGCAGAAGCCGTACCGGAGGTGGCTCACCGAGAGCCGCATTGTTTTGCGCGGAATGTTCAGCCCCGCGGGAAGCCGCGAGCCCGAGCCGGAAGTTCTGCTCCGCCTCCAGCACGTCTTTGGGTACACGGAGGAGGAGCTGCGCATGATCCTGAGCCCGATGGCCTCGCACGGACAGGAACCCGTGGGATCGATGGGGAATGATGCTGCCCTGGCGGTGCTCTCGGACCGGCCCCAGCTGCTGTTCGCCTACTTCAAACAGCTCTTCGCGCAGGTGACCAATCCCCCCATCGATCCGCTGCGGGAAGAACTGGTCATGTCGCTGGAGAGCTTCCTCGGCAAGGAACGGAACCTTCTGGACGAAACCCCGCAGCACAATCGCGGCGTCAAGCTCTACCACCCGATCTTGACCCCGGACGACCTCGATCGAATCCGCAGCTCGCACCACCCGGACCTCGTGGCTCGCGAGATCGACATGCTCTTCCCCGCGGGCGGGGACGGCCGGGCGTTGGAGCGAGCCTTGCAAGCCCTCTTCGCCAAGGCCGAACAGGCCGTGAGGGAGGGAGTCACCCTCCTCATCCTGACAGATCGCCGCGTCGACGTGGATCACGCGCCCATTCCAAGCCTCTTGGCGGCGTCGGGGCTTCACCATCATCTCATTCGCCGCGGGCTCCGGAACGATGCTTCCATCATCGTCGAAACGGGAGAGGCCCGGGAGGTCATGCATTTCGCCCTCCTCATTGCCTACGGCACGGACGCCATCTGCCCCTATCTGGCCTTCCAAACGATTCACCAACTTGCCCGGCAGAGGCTCCTCGAAGGCGACAGGAGACCCGAGGAGGCCATGGACAATTACATCACAGCCATCAAGAAGGGTCTGCTCAAGACCATGAGCCGGATGGGGATCTCCACACTGCACAGCTTCTTCGGATCGCAGATCTTCGAGGCGTTGGGGTTGGGCAAGGAGGTGGTGGATCGCTATTTCACGGGCACCCCGAGCCGGATCGGAGGAATCGGGCTGGATGAGATCGCTCGGGAGTCCACCTTGCGCCACCGTCAGGGGTTCCCGCTGGAGGGTCGGCCGCCCAAACTCCTGGATGTGGGAGGGGCCTATCACGCCAGAGAGGGGGGAGAGGCTCACCTTTGGTCGACGGAAGCCATCTACAAGCTGCAGCAGGCGGTGCGCAACGATGACTACGCGGTTTTCAAGGAGTACACCCGCATCGCCGACGATCCTTCGCGGCGGATCACCCTGCGCAGCCTGCTCCGCTTCAAGAAGGGCAAGCCCATCCCGATTGATGAGGTGGAGCCGGTGGAGAGCATCGTCAAGCGCTTCGTGGCGGCCGCCATGTCCTTCGGCTCGCTGAGCCGCGAGGCGCACGAGACGATCGCCATTGCCATGAACCGTCTCGGCGCCCGCAGCAATTCCGGCGAAGGTGGGGAGGACCCGGCCAGGTACATCCCCCTTCCCAATGGGGACAGCCGGTGTTCGGCGGTCAAGCAGGTGGCCTCCGGGCGATTTGGGGTGACCACGGAGTACCTGATCCACGCCGAGGAGCTGCAGATCAAGATCGCCCAGGGAGCCAAGCCGGGGGAAGGTGGACAGCTTCCGGGACACAAAGTGACCCCCGAGATCGCCCGGGTGCGACACACGACGCCGGGCGTGACGCTCATCTCCCCTCCTCCGCATCATGACATCTATAGCATCGAGGATCTGGCCCAGCTGATCTACGACCTCAAGTCGGTGAATCCCAGGGCGAGGGTTTCGGTGAAGCTGGTCTCGGAGGTGGGTGTCGGGACCATTGCCTGTGGAGTGGCCAAAGGGAATGCCGACGTCGTGCTGATCTCTGGTCACGACGGTGGCACGGGCGCCTCTCCGCTCTCGGCCATCAAGCACACGGGCTTGCCGTGGGAACTGGGTTTGGCCGAGACGCAGCAGGCCTTGATCCGGAATCGTCTCCGGGATCGCATCCGCATCCAGGTGGATGGCCAGTTGAAAACGGGGCGCGACGTGGTGATCGCCGCCCTCCTCGGCGCCGAGGAATTCGGGTTCGGGACGGCGGTGCTGGTGACGTTGGGCTGCGTCCTGCTCCGCAAGTGTCACCTCAATGCCTGCTCCATGGGCGTGGCCACGCAGAACCCCGAGCTGCGGGAACATTTCGCAGGCAAGCCGGAGTACGTGGAGCGATTCTTCCGTTTCCTGGCGCAGGAGGTGCGGGAGTACATGGCCGAGCTCGGGTTCCGAACGGTGGATGAGATGGTGGGTCGCGTCGAGATGCTGGAGGTCGACCCTGAGTTCCAACACTGGAAGGCGAGCAAGCTGGATCTTTCCGCCATTCTCGTCCCGCCTCCGCCGGATGCTCCACGACGCTGCCTGCGCTCGGAGATCAACCCGATCGAGCCAGGGCTCAACGCCACCCTCCTGGAGGTGACGAAGAAGGCCCTCGAACGAAAGGAGAAGGTGAAGGTTCGGCTGCCGATCCGCAACGTGGACCGGGCGGTGGGGGCCACCCTCAGCGGGGAGATCGTGCGTCGGTACGGGTCCAAGGGTCTGCCGGACGGCACGATCGAAATCGAGTTTTACGGGTCGGCGGGGCAGAGCTTCGGGGCATTCTTGGCTCCGGGCGTAACCCTCCGGCTCGAGGGCGACGCGAACGACTACCTCGGAAAGGGCATGTCCGGCGGCAGGATCATCGTCGTCCCGCCGAAAGGCAGCAGCTTTGTGCCCCACGAGAATGTGATCGTCGGCAATGTGGTCCTCTACGGTGCCACTGGAGGCGAGGTGTTCATCAACGGCTTGGCGGGCGAGCGCTTCGCCGTCCGGAACAGCGGCGCCGTCGCCGTGGTGGAGGGCGTGGGCGATCACGGCTGCGAGTACATGACGGGCGGGATTGTGGTGGTGCTAGGACCGACGGGGAACAACTTCGCGGCGGGCATGAGCGGAGGCATCGCCTACGTCTACGATCCCACGGAGCTTTTCGACACCCGCTGCAATCTGGACATGGTGGATCTGGAGACCGTCTGGGATCCCGAGGACGAGAGAGTTCTCCGCTCCCTGGTGGAAAAGCATCATCGCCTGACCGGCAGCCCCTTGGCCGGGAATCTGCTGGCCAACTGGCAGGCCCACCTTCCGCTATTCGTCAAGGTCATGCCGATTGATTACCGAAAGTCTCTCGAGCGGATGAAGGTCCTGGCCGAGCGGGACACGGAGTCCGTCCCCGCCACCGAGGAGGTGTACAATGGGTAAGCTACTCGGTTTTCTGGAATTCGACCGCGAGGAACCGGCCAAACGGGGCGTCGAGGAGCGCATCCGGGATTTCCGAGAGTTCGAAGGCGTCTTGACCGAGGACCAACTCCTCCGGCAGACCGCGCGGTGCATGGACTGCGGCATTCCGCATTGCCACATGTTCGGTTGCCCCACCAAGAACCGGATCCCCGATTGGAATGAGTTTGTGTACCGGCGCCAGTACCGCCGCGCCCTGGACATCCTGCACGCCACGAACAACTTCCCGGAGATCACCGGCCGTGTTTGCCCCGCTCCGTGCGAAGCCGCTTGCACTTTGGCCTTCAATCGGAAGCCGGTCGCCATCCGGCATATCGAGCTGGCCCTGGCTGAGCTCGGCTGGCGGGAAGAATGGATCCGGCCGGAGCCAGCCCCCTACCGCACGGGCAGGAAGGTGGCCGTGGTGGGTTCGGGACCTGCCGGTCTGGCTGCCGCCCAGGAACTGGTCAGGAGAGGGCACGAGGTGGTTGTGTTCGAACGCTCCGACCGGCCCGGGGGGATTCTGCGCTACGGCATCCCCGACTTCAAGCTGGAGAAATGGGTGATCGAGCGCCGATTGGGCCAGCTGATTGAGGAGGGGGTGAAGTTCGAGACGGAGGTGGATGTGGGGGTGGATGTGAGCCTCCGGTACCTCCGCCGCACGTTCGATGCCATGGTGCTGGCCATCGGGGCGGGAAAGGCAAGGGATCTCAAGGTACCAGGAAGACACCTCCGAGGGATACACTTCGCCATGGACTACCTCACCCAGCAGAATCGGGTCGTGGCCGGCGATCCCATCCCCGACTCGGCGAGGATCAGCGCGCGCGGCAAACGGGTGGTGGTGATCGGAGGCGGCGACACCGGAAACGACTGTGTGGGCACAGCCCGAAGGCAGGGAGCGGTGTCCGTCACGCAGCTCGAGATCCTGCCGCGCCCCCCTCGGGAGCGCCTTCCGGACAACCCATGGCCGACCTGGCCGCGAGTGCTCCGGAATTCCAGCTCGCACGAGGAAGGGTGCGAGCGCCTCTGGTCGGTGACCACGAAGGAATTCGTCGGTTCCGGAGATCACGTCGTCGCGCTCCGCATTGCCGACGTGGAATGGTACCGCGGTGAGGGGAACGGCCAGTGGCAATTTCGTGAGGTTCCCGGAAGCGAGAGACTCTTGCCCGCCGATCTGGTGCTCCTCGCGATGGGCTTCGAGTGTCCGGAGCACGGGCCTCTCGTCCAGGGGCTTAAGGTGGAACTCGAACCTTCGGGCACGATCCGCACGGACCGCGCGCTGATGACCAATATCCCCGGCGTGTTTGTGGCCGGAGATGCGGCTACGGGGGCTTCGCTTGTCGTCAAGGCCATTTACCATGGCCGACAGGTGGCGCGGAGCGTGGACCGCTATCTGGCGCAGCTTTGAGCGCCGCGCAGCGTGCTCGGGGGCGAGGGTGGCGTTGTGCAGGTCCGAGCCGCTAGGATCGGAGAAGGGGAGCGGTGCTCTCAGGTTCCGAGGGGCAGGAAAAGGGGCTTGACATTGGTAGCGGAAATTGGTATCATTAGCCATCGGAAATTGAGCAATTCCAGCTGGAAAGGAGCAGAAATCGTTTCGATGCAAGAGCAGCGCAAAGTGTCCTCTGGATCGATGGGAGAAGGGGCAAAATCCGCCGGGTTTTGCCCCTTTCGTTTGGTCGAGGAGCAGCTTGGGCTTCAGAGGTGAGCGACATGAGCACGGTTCCCGAATACGAACTGCCGGATGTGAATCGCGTAGTGATCTCGGGGGAGTTGTTGGCAGATCCGCCCCTGCGTTCGACCCGTCGGGGAGTGCCGGTGACAAACTTCACGATCGCTTCGGTGCGGTTGGAACCCCAGCCGGAGGGTCCGCCGAGGGAGGAGCGGAGCTACATTCGGATTGTGGCGTGGTCGACTCTGGCCGAGCATTGCCACCGCCTGCTGCGGAAGGGGGATTCCGTAGTCATCATCGGCGAGCTCCAGACGGCAAGCGCGTCGGGGCCAGGGGGCCAGCAGGAGTACCTGCAGGTGAACGCCAAGTGGGTCCAATTTCCGCAGGGTCGGTTGCGCGAGGCGAAGGAGCGAGGTATCCCCGCGCCAACCCAGGAAGCCAGCGACAACCTGGATGCCCAGGAGGCTGAAGGGTGAGATAACGGAGGGGATTCATGGCCAAGCGATCCAGCCGGAAGGTGTACGAGGGCTGGTGCCGGCGTTGTCAGAGCATGAAGAAGCATCGGCTCGTGGGCTGGAATGAAGAAGCGGAACTGGCCTGGCTCCGTTGCAGCGGCTGTCACACGACCTACGCTATTGAGACCTTCCGGCTTCTGCCCGACGGCCGGTTCGTGGATGCGACCTCGGAGAAAGCGGCGGATCCTGGGCCGGAAGCTTTCGAGGTGGTGGAGTACGATCCCGCCGCGACCTATCAAGTTGGGCAACTGATCCATCATCCCGTCTTCCAGGACGTGGGACGAGTGACGGCTGTCGTGCACCACGGAAGGTCGAGCCGGATCGTCGTGGATTTCGAGAACGTGGGCCAGAAGGTGCTGGTGGAAGGGCGCATGCTTTGGCGGTAGCTTGCGCCCGGCGGACGTTCCGCCAGCGGTTTTGCGGAGAGCAGCGCAATCTTGCGTGCCCCTCGGCGACGCGCGGAGGGGCGTTTGCTTTCCAGACCATCACCTCCGCTTGGAGCGCAGAGGAAACTTTCCGGGAGCGGACTCCGTCTGAGGGAGGAGCCTGAGCCTCTCGAGGTGCCCGAGGTTCGTCACGGTGCACTCTTGAGATCCCGCGGAACAGGCTCGGGGGCAGGTGGACCTGGGCCGCCCGGGAAGCGCGTGGCCCCGGGGCCCGCAGAGGGAAGAGAAGATTTGCCTGCAAGGAAGGGAGGAGACCCGATGGAGGCTTTGCTCCTGGTGATCGGCATCCTGAGTCTGGCGCTGCTGCTCAAGATCGTCGTGACTGTGCTGCGGGTCGGGTTTTACGTGCTCATCCTGCCGCTGAAAATCGTAGTGGGCGTGGTGGGCGCGCTGCTCAGCCTGTTTGTCGTGCTCCCGCTGGCCATCGCAGCCGGCGTGGCGACGTTGGTCTTGAGCCCCCTGATCCTGCTCGTCCCCTTCGTGCCGCTATTCCTGATCGCGCTCGGCGTGTGGCTCATCGTGCGGTCATATTCTTCAGGAAAGCGACCGGCGGCTTGAAGAAGGGGGAACGGGCCACGGGAGTTTCCACGCATTGGGTCGCACTCGGCGGGAGCGGAACCAGCGCGTGATGCGGCTCCCCACCGCAGTTCCGTGGCTGGCTCGCATCCCCGAGCGCAAGCGAGAAGCTTGGCCCCCACGGGCTTCCTAGCGGACAGAGCGGAGCACGGTGGGCACGGCATTCCGGCTCCTTCGCACGTGACGTGAGGGTTTGTCGCAGGGCGAAAGAGCCGATCGGAATTGCCTCCGCTTAGCCTGTCCCCGCTCACCGCTGAAGGACGTCGATGCCGCCGTTGACAGTCCGCAGGCGCAGGGAGGACCCGCCGCCGTTGAGGGAGCCGGTGAGGTGCTGTCCCACGTACTTGCCGCTAACCTGGAGGGGGAAATCCGTGTCGATCCGGCCGTTCACCGTCGAGGCGTCGAGATCGACGCGCGCATCCTCCGGGAGGTAGAGGCGGATCGACCCATTGACGGTCTTGAATTCCATCCGGGCCCGGGGATCGACCTTGGTCAGCTCAATGCGAAGAGAACCATTCACTGTGGAAGCGTCGACTTCGCCTGCGACGTCTCTCGCTTCGATCTGGCCATTGGTGGTGGAGAGGGAAAGCGTTCCGCTCACGCCTTCCACGTGGATGGCTCCGTTCACGGTCCTGAGACTGGCGTCGCACTTTCTGGGCAGCCGGAGCCGAAATTCAATCGACACCTCCGGACTTCTCCGGCCCAGGATCCATTCCCAGAAGCCGGTACCGGTCCTCGGGTGTTTGGCCTCCACGATCAGGCGTGTCCCGATCTCTCGGATCTCGATCTCGACGTCTTGCAAGAATTCCTCGGCGTCGCGGCGGCTGCTTGCCCGGACTTCGATCTCCGCCTCAACCGACGCGCTGTCGGCATCCCAGGATGACACCGAGATGGAGCCGTTGACGTTTTTCACCTCCAGTTCCCCTCCGGCGCGGAGGGCCCGCGTCTCCCGGAATTCTTTGCGGGCTGTGTACGCGAAAGCCGAGGACGCAAACGCCATCAGGGCGAGTAGGAGGCCTATCGTATTTCTTCGCATGTTCCACCACCTCCTGCGGATGTGCTCGGAGCAAGAGCTCGTGATTTCATGCCGCGCCGCCGCGAGGCTCAGGTCGGTGGCGCCGGCTGGGCGCGGTCAAGACCGGAAACGGCTCGCTTCTGTTACGGGCCGTGGCGGTGCTTTGTTTCTCTTCCGACGGTCGCCGTAGGGGTCTCACACTGCTTGCGGGTGAGGGATCCGTTTCCAGCTGAGGGAGGCAAGGCATGCGGAATCTTGCGATGAACGTTGCGGTGAGCCTGGCCTTGTCGGTGGCAGCGCAGGCTCAAATTGCGCCGTGGCATCATAAGACGCTGCTGCACGACAGCCTCGTGGACCGATTCATTGAGGAGTCTTCGGGCGAGCGGGCCATGCACCATGTCCTCGAGATGGCCGCCTACGAACGGAATCGGGACACGTCGGAGTACGGAGCCACGTATTTCGAAGCCGCTTACGTACTCCGGCAAGCGAGAGCCATCGGCTTCGATTCGGTGGCGATCGAGTATTTCGAGGCCGACTCGGTGTGGGACGGCGAGGAGGGAGAACTTTGGGAGGTCTCGCCGAGAAGGGCGAAGATCGCCGACTACGAGGAGATTGCGGCCACGCTTGCCGTGGGGAGCAGTTCCATCGACACTACGGGGGAATTGGTCTACGTGGGTCGTGGGATCTCCCCGAAGGATTACGAAGGCCGAGACGTGGCGGGGAAGATCGTCCTTGGCTACGGCCCCACAGGAATGCTCCATTCGGTGGCTGTCCTCAAGTACGGTGCCTTGGGTGTGGTCTCCTTCGCTTCGGCCCGGCCGCTCGAGGATCCGGATCAGGTCGCTTGGATGGGCATCTCCGGCTCGCGGGAAAGGCGGTCCTTCGCGTTCAATATCAGCTTCCGCAAGGGGATGGAATTGCGGGAGCGACTGGAGCGCGGCGAGACGATTGTCGTGAGGGTCCGGGTGCGTTCGGCTTATCGGCCGAATCGGCACAATGTGGTGAGCGCTCTCCTGCGCGGCCGGCAGCGAGCGGATGAGTACATCATCCTCTCCGCGCACCTGTTCGAGGGCCTTGCCAAGCAGGGCGCAAATGACAACATCTCCGGCAGCGCCTGCCTCCTGGAAATCGGGCGGACGCTCATCGCGTTGATGAGGCAAGGTGCCATCGAACGCCCGCGTCGCTCGATTCTGTTCCTATGGGTGCCGGAATATGCCGGGACCATCCCGTGGGTGGACGCACACTACGATGTGGTCCGGCGCGCACTCGTCAATATCAATCTCGACATGGAGGGGGTTCGCCTCAGCCATCACGGGAGCTTCTACAATTTGGAACGTACCCCGTTCAGTCGGCCGAGCTACCTGAACGACGTGCTCCAGAGCCTGTTCGAATTCGTGGGCGAGACGAACTGCGAGAGCTTGCACGGACGCAGATTCGCTCGGCCGATCCTCGCGCCCTCAGGCTCGCGCGATCCATTCTACTACCGGATCGAGTACTTCTACGGAGCCTCCGACCATGAGGTGTTCAACGACTGGGGCGTCGGGGTGCCCGGCGTCATGCCCATCACGTGGCCGGACCTGGGATATCACTCCTCCGCCGATCGCCCGGAAGGGATGGACGCCACGCAGATGAAGCGGGCTGTGTTCATCAACGCCGCGGCCGCCTACCTCATCGCCAATGCGGATCGGGAGATGGCCCTGCGGATCCTCGAAGAGGTGTTCAGCCACGGTTTGGGCCGTCTCGGTAGGGAGTACAAGCGTGCGGCCCAAATGCTCGAGCACGCCCGGGTCGATGAGCTTCAGGCCACCTACCGTCGGGCTGAGAACCTGCTGAAGGTCTCGCTCGACCTTGAGAAGCGGACGATCCTTTCGGTTAGCCAGCTTTGTCCGCAGGACGCGGCGGTGGCTTCGCGCGCGCAGCACGTGGCAGGAGAGCTGACGCAGAGCCTCGGGCCGGCGCTAATGCGGAATCTCCGGGCGCACTACGAAGTGGTTTGCCAGGGACGGGGAGTGAAAGCGGTAGTCCCTTCACCCACGCCACAAGAACGTGAAGCGGGTCGGCTCATCCCCGAGCCCACGGAGAAGGTGAGGGGCTACTTCCGTCGCGAATGGATCACGGAGGCCGTGGAGCCCGCCGTTCGGGATAGCCTGACGACCATTTCCCGCGACAAGGTGCAGGAGCTGCGTCGCCTGATCGACGGCAAGCGTTCCGCGCTGGAGATCCGCGACGTTCTCGATGCCGAGTTCGAGAGTCCGACCGAAGTGCAAGACGTGCTCAACTACCTCCGTCTCCTCGAAAAGGCTGGGCTGGTGCGTCTGAGGCGGCTGTGAGCCGGGCGAGCTATTGTCTTTCGAAGATGCGGATGAACTCCGGCCCGAGCCCTGGAGCCTCGATCACGTACGCGCGACGCCCGTCCGGAGACAGCCCGAGGGTGAGGGGAGCGCGAAGATTCTGGCTCAGGGCATCGATCACCTGAAAGTCGGAGTTGAGTTCCAGAACGAGCCCGGCTCCCGCGAGGCAGAGGAAGATGTGCCCATCCGGCCCGGTCTCCACATCCCCGATGCGGATATCTTGGAACGGAAGATCCGTGGGGATTTCCTCGTAGAGGGGGCTATTCGGATCCAAGCGCCGCCAGACGTGGAGGACGTCTTCGGATCGGCACGTGGCCAGGATCGCTTCGCCTCCGGGCAGGACCGCAATCCCCTGCGTCAGGTGGGAAGTGCAAACGGGCGGTTTGCGGAGAAGGCCCGTCCTGTCGAAGATCCACCAGCAAGATCCATCGGGGCTTGCGGCCACGAAGTTTCCGCGGTCCAGGAGTTCTACATCCCCCGGCGGACGGTCCAACTGCACGCGGAAGAGCACCCCGCCCGAATACGCGGATACGGCAACAAGGCGGCCGCCGTTCGCTCGGACGGCCACGTAAACGGTATCGTCGTGGGCGATGACGGCGGCCAGCGCCGCGTTGGGTTCGGCCGGAGCCCCGAGGAGCCGGGAAACGTCGAGGGGCGAGAACAGCAATTCCCGTCCCTCCGGGGTGAAAACCCGAAGCTGATTCCGGATCGACTCTACGACCCAGACGTTTCCCCGACCGTCGACGGCGCAGGAACGCGCGCCCCAAAGTGCTGGACCCAGCTTACCGGTCGCTCGCCAGCTACTGTTGGACGGCACGGCCCATGCCCGCTCGAGGAGGCTGTAATTCCAGTTGCAGAGAGTGGGATCGGAGTGGGTCCGGTCGGCCGCGAAGATGCGGTAGTAAACGGCGCTGCCGGCGGGAACCGGATCGAGCGAGTGCAGGGTGCGATACGTGTCGCTTCCGACGGGCGTGGGGAGCATCAGCTCGACTTTTCCTCCTTCGAGCGGCGATCCCACCGTCCAGATGAGGTAGGGGGAACGAGGGGGGACGCTGCGGAGCAGTACACCCGAAGGATCGCGGATCGAGCATTCCACCTCCCATCTCCGGTCCGAGGGTACGTGAGGCGGCGATCTCCTCACGTGGGCGATGACAGGTCCCCAGCGATCTGAGGTGCCGCGGGGTTGGGTCGGCCACGGAGTCGGGCTGGGTTGGGGGGTCCGCAATAGGCGTCGCAAGGTCAGCAAGAAGAGGCTGTCCTTCTCGGCGGCCTTTCGAAGGCCTCCGTAGGAAAACAGGCAGAAGCCGCCCGTCCCCAAACGTCGAGCTATGGCGATCTCCTGGGGCCAGTTCGGATTCCGCTCCACCAGGATGCCGGGATAGACGCGGGTGGCGTGCGCATCGAGCTGGTGTTCGCGGATTTCGCGGGCGAAGCGGGTCGTGTCGGGTGTGTAGGTCATGGGGAAGATGGCGTCCAGCAGGGATTCGCTCATCCACTGGTGACTGTCCTGCAGGAAGACGGATCGGCCCATCCGCCAGTCGCCGATCACGGCGGCGGATAGGCGAAGCTGCTTGCCTTCGGCATCCAGCGCCTGGCGGATTTCGCGAAGGAATTGGGTGATGGCTTCTCGCCGGAAATCATCCCACGCGAGCAGGTCCTCCTCCGGCTCGAGCCCCGTCGTGCCGCGGAACAGCAGCAGGCTCTCCGGGTCATAGCCGTACCCTGGGCCCGGATAGCGGATGTAGTCGAAATGGATGCCGTCCACGGGGTAGCTGGTCCAAAGCTCCCGCAACAAGCTCACGAGGTAGCTTCGGGCGGAGGGCAGGGTCGGAGTGAGGAAGGCGTATTCCGCGGCGCGGAAATCCCGGCTCCCATCGACAGACATCAGAAACCAGTCCCGATGGAAATTCCAAAGCTGGCGGGGATCCGGATGGGGGGTCTCTCCGCGCCAGCCCGGAAAGACGTTGATCCAGGCATGAAGCTGGAGGCCGCGCGCCTGAGCTTCCTGCAGTGCCACCGCCAAGGGATCCCATCCCGAAGTTCCGGCGAGCGTCTCCGCGGGCGGTTCGATCGCCGAGCGGTAGTAGACCGTCCCCTGGCCTCGCACCTGGAAGAGCACCACGTTGAAACCTTGCTCCGCAAGCCAGGCCATCATCTCCCGAATGTCGGCCTCGCTCTTGAACTCCCAGCGGGAGACCCAAACCGCGCGTACTTCCGCACGGGCTGCGGAGCTCCCGTGGAGACAAGAACCTAGGACGAATGCAATCACGAGAAGTCGGCGGAAAGGCATGTGCGCTCCCTTGGGCCGTTCATCGATTCCTGGGGTTCCTCCCCACTCCGAGTTGGGGCGGCGCAGCGTCTTCGCGCACCGAGACCTGCGGGCGCAAGCCCGTTTCCTCCACACCGCAGGCAGCTGGGCGTTCCCTCGCCTTCAGGGACCTCCGGGCTCGGGTTTGCCAGTGAGGTCGGGCCTGTTCCGGAGTAGGCGCATCACGGCTTCCAGCAACTGGGCTGGCCGGAAGGGCTTTTCCAGATACACCGTCGGCCCGGATGGACCCTCCGCCTCGTCAGTGGGGTCCGCCGGTTGCCCCGAGATGAGGATGATCGGCAGACGGGGGTCACGGGCCCGCAGTTGCTGCGCCAGATTGGCCCCGGAAAGGCGCGGCAAACCCATGTCCGCCACCAGCAGGTCGACCCGGCATCCGGATTCTTCGACGAGCCGCAGAGCGGCGCTTGCATCGGAAGCGGAATGCACGGCAAACCCCTTCTCCTGCAGGATTCCCTCCAGGAAGCTGCGGATGGACCCATCGTCTTCCACCAGCAGGACCGCGAGTCCCTCGCCAACGGGGTGCGCGTCAGTCTCTGACATGGCCTCGTCCACCTCCAGCCCTTGTCAGTACTAGACCACCAAAACTGACCCCGCCAGAGTTGTTCAGCCCCCCAACTCTGTCCCCAAGGAGAGCGCAGAGGAACCCGACAAGAGCAAGTAGCCTCTCGTGCGACAATCGCCAACAACAGGACCGGCGGGTCCCGCCCTCTGCAGAGCCCGAGGGGCCGTGGCTCGGGAAAGAAGTGCCGTCTGGTTTGAAGTGGGCCGGCTGAATGGAACTATTGCGATCCTGTCGGGACGGGTTCCCGGATCACCCTGGCCACGGTGCGCACCAATTGCCTCGGGGTAAAGGGCTTTGAGAGGAGCTGAGAGCTCTTTCCCAACACCCCGTGTTGACGGATCACTTCCTCGGCATAGCCTGAGATGTACAGGACTTTGAGCTTTGGGTTGAAGGTTCGGAGCCGTTCTGCCAGCTCTCGGCCGCTCATGCGCGGCATGACCACGTCGGTGATGAGGAGATCGATCTTGTGGCCGAGTAGGGCGCTCTTCCGCAGCGCCTCCGGGCCGTCGGCAGCCACTTCCACGGTCAAACCCGCGTCCCGAAGGGCCTCGGCGGCGGAGTTCCGAACGTCGGGGTCGTCTTCCGCGACTAGCACCAGGCCCTGCAGCGGCCGAGGTACGTCTTCTTCGCCGCTCGGGACGGGAACCGGGGTCGCGGTGTCCAGCTGGGGGAAATAGATCTCGAAGCGGGTTCCCTCGCCGGGTTGACTCGTCACCGAGATGACCCCCCCAAGCTGCTGCACGATCCCGTATACGGCGGAAAGCCCCAGGCCCGTCCCTTTGCCCGCCGGCTTCGTGGTGAAGAAGGGCTCGAAAATCCGAGAGAGCGTCGCCTCGTCCATCCCGATTCCGGTGTCTTCCACCACGAGGACGGCATACTTGCCCGGACGGAGCCCTGGAACACGCCGACAGGCGGCTTCATCGGCGCTGCAACGGAGGGTGACCAGACGTAGCCTACCGACCTGTGGCATGGCATCACGGGCATTGAGGACAAGGTTGATGAGGACCCGCTCGATCTGCGTCGGATCCGCCTCGATCAACCCCGCCTCGGGATGCAGCTCCAAGCTCACATCCACGGACTCCCCAGCGAGGCGTCGGATCATTTCTTCCATCTCGGAGACGATCCCGTTGAGGAGCACCGGCCTAGGCTCCAGCACTTGCTGGCGGCTGAAAGCCAGAAGTTGCTTCGTGAGCCGAGAGGCCTTCTCAGCGGCACGGTCGATCTCCTGGATCGCGGCCCGCGCGGGATGATCGGGGTCTGGTAGATGCCTTTCCAACGCGTAACATTGGCCGAGGATCGCCGTGAGCAGATTATTGAAATCGTGAGCGATCCCGCCCGCCAACCTCCCCACGGCCTCCAGCTTTTGTGCCTCGAATAGGTAGCGTTCCAGCCGTTTGGTCTCCGTCAGATCGATGCCGATGGCCACAAGCCATCGGGGCAAGCCCTTCGGGCCGGAGAGGGCCGTGAGGGTCCAGCTGAGATGGTGAGGGTTCCCTTCGCTGTCCGGGATCTGGCGCTCGAACTCGCAATTCCTCGGACCGCTGTACGGACCTTCTCCCCAAAAGTTGGCCAGGAGCTCATTCAGGCGAGGGATGGTGCGGAAGGACCGGCCCCGCAGCGCCCGGGGGTCGCACCCGAGCAGTCGGCTCAGCTGATCATTCACCCGGAGGATTTGCCCCCAAGCATCGAGGACGATGATCGCTGCGGGAGCCTCGCGGAGGATGGTCTCGCCGAAGTCCCGTTCCTGGCGTAGCCGTCGATTGGCTGCAAGAAGCGTCGCAAGGAGGCCCGCCGTGAGGGTGCCGACGATGGCAGTCCCGGCGAGAGCTACCCACCAGTAGCCCCACTCTGGCGAAGGCACCAGAATCCTCCCGCAAAGACAAGATTGGACAGCGTGCTCATCACGTTACGAAGGCGCCAAATGGCCACCATCTGCTTGGTTTCCATCAAGAACCCGAAGGAGAAGGCGAAAATCGACCCTGCGAACTGAAGCAGCACGGCGAGCGCCACCAGGAAACGCGGGTTGGTCCAAGGCCTTTCGTCCCCGTACACGGCGAACCGGTGCAGGAAGGCGATCGCGAGGGCGCTCAGGACGATGCTCTGGATGGATCTCCCGGCGAAGTTGTAGCGCTGAATGCCTCCCACCTGCCACTGGGTTAGAGCCCACAAGGGGATGCTCGCTACGATCAGTCCGCGAAGGATTGCCTTGTTCCTTGGCTGGGGTTCCCACTGGTGGAAGATCCACACCAGCACGGGGAAATCCACGCAAGCTTCCAAATTGCCGAGCCAAAGATTGCGGATGCCGTTGAGAGCCATGGTTGCCGCAACTAGATCCATGCCCAAATAGAGACAAAGCAGCACGGCAAGGATGAGCAGATCCTGTGGGAGCCGCTTTCGCGCCGCGTACGCTGCGGCAACGGGCACCACATCGCTGGCGATCGCAACCATGGCTGCGATGTTAAACATGGCACAGCCTACGAGTTCAGCGGGTTTCTGCTGCTGCAGTGGGGCGGGCAGGGCAAAGCGAGATCCACCAGAAACCCGCCGATCAGATCCTCCCCTTGGGCGTCAACCCCCACCAGGATCAGCGTGGGACGGCCATCGTCGGTCTCGGCGAAATAGTAACGGAGGCCGACGCATCCCTCCTGCTTCAAGATTCGTTCGATCGCCTCCCGGCTGAAGTAGCCTCCGGTCACCGCCCCTTTGCCCGCTCGGCGCCGATAGTTAGCGGTGAGTTTGCTCGCCTCCCCGAGGGTGATGGAGTGTTCCTCTTTGCCCGTAAAGGCCATGGTGTCCTCTTCTGAGGGTGATGGTTTGGCTTGATCTCCTGCGCCGGGTCTCCCGGTTCGAGGCTGGGAGCCCGATCCTCACCAGGATCCGATCTCGGCGTGGCCGGATGTACCCTCACAGTACCGTTGGTAGAGGCTTTCCACCTCCTCCGCCGCCAGGTGACGGGAGCACAGGAGGATGCGGTATTTCAACGTGACTGTCCCTCCCGCCGGAAGTCGAAAGTGGAAACGGTCCTTCCCCTCGGCGAATTCGCCGGTCCCGAAGGGATTCACCGCGAATAGTCCGTAGGCGCGGGTCATCCACGGGGATGGGTGGTTCACGTTGTCCGGATGATCCATGAAGATGATCGTCATCGGCTCGCCGCTGGCCAAGGTTCCGCGAAGGGCCACCCAAGGAAATCGTCTGCCCCAGATCTGTGCCTCGCCAGAAGCTCCCCCCGGGCCGAAATAGCCGGCTGGTTTTTGCGCCGACGGGGATTCTGCGGAGGCCTCCGCCAGGTCGGGACCCACCCGCAGCCCGAAGAATCCCTCCTTGGAGTCGAGGAATTCGACGGGAAGATCAAGGGCCAGGAGACGGATCACGAAGTCGATCCCGCGCCAGTCCTTGCCGGCGGCGAAACGCATGCGCCGCTCTTCGATCAGGAACTGGAGCCCGTCCCTTTCGGTCTGCCAACGGCAGCGAGCGCGGATCTCGGCGCGTTTCTCGTCGGCCGTCGTTTGCTCGCAGGTCACAATCCCGCGTTCGCCCGGGCGATACCGGGTGGGACTTTCGGGCCCTCCTGGCAGCGGCCGATACACGGCCCAGGTGTCGAGGGTATCCCTTTCCCCGAGGAGGAGCCGTCCGTAGGCGAGCCAGATGCCCTGGTGGTGTGCGTGATCTTTGGGTTCATCCCGGCCGCAGGTCCCCAGAGGCCAACACCGAGTGACAGGCGAGCCGCCGGATGAGATCACGGGCCAGAGGATCGGCCGAGTGAGGCGTACCTGATTCACGATTCCTCCGGGACGCCACACAGTGAAAAGCGCCTTCTCGACGCGGATCTCGATCGCCCCGTCTCCCAACTGGACGAACCGGATCGATTGGAGTGGCCTCTCGGCGGCCCAAGGTGCCAGGCCTCCGAGGCCCGTCACGAGCACGACCATCCAAGACAGCCGGCGGAGCACCGACGGTCTGCCCCATCGCGGCTTTCCAGGCAAGCTGCCGAACCTGACGCTCGCGTGGACTTTGCGGAAGGACGAGCCTGTTCTTCTCAAATCGCCTCCCTCAGCTGGAAACACGACCGCGCCCCTCCCGTATCAGGGAACGCGACTGTGGCTCTTCCCGCATTTCCTGCGGGTAGGCTTCCGTTGAAATTTAGCCCGCTGATTGATTCATTGCAACACTTCCCGCAATGCCGGCAATTGCGTAGCGCTGTGAACTCCGTGGGAGCTGGAGCCCGGGGTTACGTGATGGGGTGGGCCCGTTTGCGCGGTCGGGCAAGCTTGATTTCCCTCGGTGGATTGACTAACTTGCCTTGCTGTTCGTCAGGGCGGTGGGTTTCGCTTTCGAGTAAGGAAGGAGGCGGCGGGTGGAAGTTCTCTCATTGCGGCACGTGAGCAAGTCCTTTGGTGAGGTTTGCGCAGTGTCCGACCTGACCCTCACCGTGGAAAGAGGGCGGGTGTTCGGGCTGCTCGGCCCGAACGGCGCTGGCAAGACCACGACCATCCGCATGGTGATGAACATCATCGGGCCGGACACGGGCGAGATCCTGGTGCTGGGGAAGCCGAACCGAGACGGGGTGCTCCAGCGTGTGGGCTACCTACCCGAAGAAAGAGGCTTGTACCCGAAGCTCCCGGTAGGGGAGGTCCTGGAGCTGCTGGCCGTGCTTCGGGGGATGGAGCGGCGGGATGCGCGGCGGAAGATCCGCCTTTGGCTGGAGCGGTTCGAGCTTGCGGAGTGGGAGAAGAAGCCTGTGGAGCAGCTCTCCAAGGGCATGCAGCAGAAGGTGATGTTCATCGGGGCAGTTCTCCACGAACCGGAGATCGCGATCCTGGACGAGCCCTTCACGGGATTGGATCCCATCAGCGCCGGGGAGGTGAAGGATGCGATCCTGGAGCTGGTGAAGAAGGGCTCGACGGTCATCCTCTCCACTCACCTGATGGAACAGGTGGAAAAGCTGTGCGACGAGATCTGCCTGATCAACCAGGGTCGAGCCGTACTCGTGGGGGAACTAACGGAGGTGAAACGTCGATTTGGCGAGGAGAGAGTTGTACTGGCCTACCGCGGTGAGCCCCACTTCCTGCAGGATCCGTCCTTGGTTGCAGGATACGACGACTATGGGCATTACGTGGAAATCCGCCCGCGCAAGGGGGTAACTCCCCAGGCCATCCTCGAGCGCGCCGTGCGGGAGGTGGAGGTCCGGCGGTTTGAGATCCGCCAGCCCAGCCTGAATGAGATTTTCATCGCCGTCGTGAAGGGTGCCAGTCCGGAGGTGGCGCCGTGAAGAATGTGCTGATCCTGATGCGCAAGGAATTCCTCCAGCGGACGCGGGGGAAGGGATTCTGGATCGGTACGCTGGCCTTCCCGGTATTGGTCGTGGGCTTGAGCCTGCTTCCGGCGCTCTTCATGCATCTCGGCGCCCAGAAGGAAAGCCGCATCGCCGTGATCGATCTCACAGGGAGGCTTTCGCAAGCGAGTGGGCTGGGGGCATCCGAAAGGCAAGATCGGTTTCGTCTCTTCCCTTGCGATTCGGCCGGACTGCCCGATCTCAAGAAAGCGCTTTTGCAAAAGGTGCTCGAAAACGAGCTGGAAGCGGTTGTGGTGGTGCCGGCCCGGGCCATTGCCGACCCCGTGCCCATCGAGCTCTACGCGAGGAATGTGTCGAGCTTCGAACGCAACGAAAGGGTGAGAGCTCGGGTGTCAGCGGCCGTGACGGAATTGCGTCTTCTGGATCAAGGCTTCGACCCGCGGACCGTTCTCGCCTTGACCCGAACGCTGCCCATGCGCACCTTCAAGGTGCAGAAGGAGGGTGCGGAAGAGCGAAGCAGCGGCTCGGAATTCCTCGTGATCTATCTCCTGGTCCTTTCGCTCTACATGACCCTCGTTTTCTATGGGACTTTCGTCCTCCGCGCTGTGATCGAAGAGAAGAGCTCCCGCGCCGTGGAGATCGTTTTGTCGCTTGTGCGGCCCGGTCAGCTGATGGCCTCGAAGATCCTCGGCGTCGGTTCCGTTGGGCTTTTGCAGTACCTGATCTGGGCTGTGATCTTGGTGGGGTTTTTCGTGTTCGGCGGGAACTGGTTGCAGGCGAAACTGGGCCCGGATTTCGCCTGGAACACCATCCCCGTTGGCACCATTGTGGCGTTTGTGGTCTTTTTCGTGCTCGGATACCTCCTGTACTCGACGATGTGGGCAGCCCTCGGCGCGATGGTGAACAACGAGACCGAGGCTCAACAGCTTCAGTACCCCGTGATCATGCTCTTGGTAGTGCCGTTTATGGCCATGTTCTACGTCCTCAACTCGCCGCACTCCAGCTTGAGCGTCATCCTGTCCCTCATCCCGTTCTTCGCTCCAATCCTGATGTTTGTCCGGGTGGCGGTGGATCCGCCCCCGTTCGTGCAGATTGCGGCATCGGTGATTCTGCTTCTTGGGACGCTGTGGGTCTGCATCTGGGCCGTCGGACGGATCTTCCGAGTGGGGATCCTGATGTTCGGGAAACGGCCCACGCTTCCGGAGGTGTTGCGCTGGCTCCGCTACGGCTGATCCCCACGGAATGAGCCTTTCCTCTGTGCGCCACTCTCCTCGCTGCGGTCCGAATCGGCCGGCGTCGCGCCCTCGGCGGGCTTCATCCCGAACCTATCCGGCTGCGCGTCAGCCAAACTGAGGAGGAAGCAATGAGATCGCAGCGAGTCATCCTTCTTGGGGTCCTCTTCTGGGGGCTTGCCGGCCTCGGAACCGTCTCCTATGCCAGTCCGTCCCGCGAGTTCGACTTCCTGAGCTTCATCAAGACCGCGTGGGATACCTACAACCGCATCAAGAACTTCCTGGAGCCGGATCCCAATCTGGCCGACCTCATTGAGCAGGCAAAACAGGAGATCCTCGATGAGATCAACATCGTTCGCGCCGAAGAGCAAATAGCCGACGTGGAGGCGCTCATTGAGCAGTACCGAATCTATCTCAACAACCCGCCCTCGCAGCAGACGATCGAAGCCTGGATCCGCGACGGCATCAATGCCGCCAACCAGTTCGAGATCCTCATCGAAAACAAGAGCCCGCGCATCGCGTATTACTGCGCCCAATCCTACAACACGCTCATCCCCTTGCTGGCCACGATGATGCAGCGCCACGGCATCCGGCCGCAGGATATCCTGCCGCAAATGCGAGATGCCATCGCCACGAACACCATCCTCCTGGGCCGTTTCGTCTGGGCTGAGCTTCCGAACGTGCCCATCTACTGGAACTCGGTCTATGGGGACGGAAGCTACGTGGGCAAATTCCTCAAGTGCTACCATGAGGGTTTGATCGACCAGACCGAGTACGAAAGGATCTACCTCCTCGTCTGGACGGCCAACGAAGAGATGCGCAAGCAGACCATCGAGGGCTACGATCAGGCGTGGTTCTACATCAGCAACGAAAGGGATTTCTCGCTGAGCCCGGGCAATAACCTGTACCTCTGTGCCCATTCCCACCCTCGTCGCTGCGAGGCGAAGGTCATGCTCCTGCCCCTCCAGCCCGGGAACACGGACTTCCTGTGGCGATTGGAATTCGTGACTCCGTCGATGGCGAAGATTGTGCACTGGTCCGGCAAGTACCTGGCGCTGAAGGACGACAAGCGGCGCGTCGTCCTCACACCCCGGCCCGAGTGGCAGAATGAGTATTGGGATTTCAATCCCTATTACTTCTCCAATCGGGACCGCGTGACGATCACTGCCGCGGTCGGCGACGGCTACTGGCTCACCGCAGATGGCGATAGCGTGCGCGCCTCCCCGACCTCCTCCGGGCCATCGGTGCTGGGCTACCAGTCGTGGATCATGCATCACGCCCTCACGGGTGCTCCGCCTGTGGGGAGTTTCGCCTTCCCCTGTCCCGCGGACTACGATGGCGATGGCAAAGCCGATCTGGCGATGAAGGTCAACGACGGGCGCTGGCTCCTCGACTTCGCAAGGAACGGCTTCGGGAGCTGGGATCTCCAGGTGAGCAGCCACAGCTTGCCGGCCGTGGACAAATCCTCGCAGCCCGCTCCCGCCGACTACGACGGGGACGGGAAGGCGGACATCGCCATCAAAGACGATCTCACCGGGGAATGGTGCATCGATTACGCGCACAACGGCTTCGGCAGCTGGGACCTCAAACTCCCGTACGGGGGCAGCGCCTGGTTCTACCAGGTCCAGGCCGTCCCCGCCGACTACGATGGCGATGGGAAGGCGGATGTGGCCATTTTCCGGTACTACGGCGGCTGGTCCTTCGACTTTTCCGCTGACGGTTTTTCGGGGTGGAATCTCCACGCTCACGGGCTTCAGGCCTACTACCCGGAGGGGAACATCTATCCCGCCCCGGCCGACTACGACGGCGACGGGAAAGCGGACGTGGCGATCAAAGTTGATGACGGGCGCTGGCTCATCGATTGGGCGCGCGACGGCTTCCAAGCGGCGGATCAGTGGGACTGGGTTTCTCCTTCGAATCTCAATTACGGAGGAATGGGGGCTATTCCGGCTCCAGGGCGGTACGGGTCAGACCGAGCGGCAGCGATCGGCGTGAAGACGGAGGAGGGCCGCTGGATGACGGACGCCGTCACGGGCTGGGGATTGGTCGGCATCGACTGGGTCTCCGAGCCCATCTACGGGGGCAAGGATTGTGTGCCCATTCCCGCAGACTACGACGGCGACGGCATGGTCGATCTGAGCACGATGGACGAGCAAGGCAACTGGTCCGTCGACTACTCCAACAACGGATACGGGCGACTGGACTGGGTTGCAAAGGCTGTCATCACCGGTGTGTCCTACGAACCAAGCTTCCCCGCCGGTCCTGCGGCTCCTGTCCGCGGGTTTGCTCTCCGGAGCAGTCCCAATCCCTTCAATTCCGTCACGACCATCCACTTCTCCCTTTCGCGCCGGGGCCGGGTGGTGGCGAGAGTCTTCGCGATTACGGGGGCCGAGGTCGTGACTCTCGTTGACGGAGTGTACGAGGCAGGAGAATATTTCCTGCGGTGGGATGGTAGAGACCGGAGCGGACGAATCTTGCCCTCGGGGGTCTACCTGTGCCGGTTCGTGAGTATCTCGGGAGCGGAGAGCCTGAAGCTGCTGCTATTGCGGTGAGGAGCCCGAAAGACGGGAAGAGGGTAAGTATCCCCCTCAGTAGGGTTGTGATCCCGCGGGGAGTGTTGCGCTTAAAGGCAATGGGGAGTCTTGGCTGAGCCGAAACTCTCGGGGACGGTGGGTGATCTGCGTACCGGGCACGGTGAGAGCTGTTCCTGAGTGGACGGATAGGCGGGGTCATGGTCGGAATCACAAGAAAGTGCGATTTAGCGATTAAGTCGGAAGTGCGATTGTCCTATTGGGGGAAATCAGTCACTTGACCTATGTTGTGTTCCCGATGTGGTTAGTATTTGCGAAAGAGAAGTAGATGGGTAATCTGGGTGAGCCGTGGCGCAAAAGATGGACGGAGGCTGCGATGCATAGCCGGCTGGTAATCGGTACGGTACTTTTCTCTATGAGCTCCTGTCCCAAGCCGCTCATGGGCAGGTAAGTCAAAAGCACCGGGCGATAATACTCACCGATATTGGTGCGGACCCGTACGATACTCAGTCACTGGTTAGACTGCTCTTGTACTCGAATACTAAGGGCATAATTGCGAGAACCGCGAGGGTCTTGGCCGCGTGGGGACCCCCGATAAGGTCCTCTCTGTGACGGCCACTGGCGGGGTCGACTTCCCCAGCAAGAAAGCGCGAGGCGCGTTTCCGCGCGCTGAAGAGCCGGCCTCCACGGGTCGGGAATTCGCGGGATTGGATGGGCATTGCGCACGAGGGATCGGCATTTCGTTGGTCTCCCCACTTGCGAGAGGCAGACCCTGCTGAGGATAAATGGCCCTGGCGACGGCCAGCGTCTCGGGCTTCAAGAGGCTGTTCTGCTTGACATAGGGTAGAAAACGGCACCGTCCTTCCGGACAGCCGAGGGGCGGTAGGCGCGCCGGGCGCCTTTTCCAGGCTCGATTCGCCACTGCCCCTGGCCGTTGGGTCGGATCGGGGCGGCGGAAGGCCGCAGTTCGTAACGGTTCTCCCCGCGGGCTGTACCGGTGGCACGCCCGGACGCATTGGGGCTGCCTTCGGACCGAGCGGTGGATGCTGTCCCCGAGGGAAGCAGCGGTGCCCGTGTGAGCCCCCTCTGGCTCGACGTCGGGGGATGTGGGATTAGGTCGACCCCCCTGCCCAATGCGCCGTCTTCAACGCTTCGCTGACCATGGGTCCCAAAGCGAGCTGACGTACGGCGGATGGTCTGGCAAGCAGCGAGCGAGACTTTCGCCGGCGGGGTCGACGCTGCGGTTCGGCGGCGGGCAGGACTAGGTACGCTCCGAGAGAGGGCTTCGGACACCAAAGCGGACACGCGTGGCTTGCTGCATTTGCGGTGAGGCTCCCACGCCCCCGCTCCCCCAAAGAAGCAAAGCCGAGGATGCCACGCCGCTCGTCGCAACGAAGCTCCTGGCTAATAGGGCAAGTCCCCGGAAGCGCCGCGGGCGACGCTTCTCGCATCGAACCTTGTCCTCCCGGCTGCAAGAAGAAAGAGACGACGAGGGCGACGGTTCTGAAAACTCTTCTTGACATTCTTGCTAGAGTTGGCGACCCTTGACCGGAGCGAAAGGACCCGGGGTTCGAGATTCTGGCGCGCCCTGTTCCCATGAATCGGTCGTTGGCGGGGGTTGTGGAACTTCGGTGGGGGTAAGGGCGGCTCGTATGGCGCGGGGGAGGAGGTAATCGCCTCGCGGTAAGCGGTTTGGACCCCCGGACACATGAGGGAGGGGTTCTTCTGACGCTAGCGTCGGGGATGTCCCTCGCTCGGGTCAGTTTCAATGGAGCCGATACGATGGAGTTTCGAGTGTCCAAACGAGAGGTCGAAGGATGAAACGGAGCGTGCACAGGCTCCAAGGAGAGCCGAGAGTTCCTGCTCGCCATGCGGGTGTGCGTGTCGGTTCTGCCCACATCCTCTTCAGCTCCAGTTCTTCGCCCAAGCCCGCCATTGTACCCACAGAGGTCCCCGCATCCAGCACCACGGCTGCGATAGTGTCCAGTAATTAGCTTTCCCGCACAATCGTACGCGCGAGAACGCGAACTGCGCGGAGATTTCAGGCCGAGGGGGCATCTACCCTGCAAGCGCAGCCTTTCCAGTGAAGGTGCCACGGGCGCGAACAGGCGGGACGTGAACTTTTGGTCCGTGCACGGAAGAACCGTTGCTGGCATCGACGACGGCCGGTGAGCGGCGTCTGGGGGTATCGGCTGGAACAGAATTATCCCAACCCGTTCAACCCGAGCACGACCATCGAGTTTGCGCTTCCGGAGGGGGCTGAGGTGAGATCCAAGCTCTACAATGTTCTTGGGGAGGAGGTGGCGACGCTGGTGAAGGGGACTTTCCCTGCGGGGTATCACAAGGTGCAGGTGCGGGGAGAGGGTCTAGCCAGTGGAGTCTATCTCTACCGGCTGGAGGCGAAGTCGGAGAAGAGCGGGCGGGTGTTCGTCCGGGTGCGGAAGCTGACGTACGTGCGATAGCGGGTTGATCGTGCTTATCCTTGGCTCTACTGCGGGAGCGGGTTTTCTCGTGCGTGCTCGCCGGTTTAGTTGGGGTAGATGCCGGGGGATGAGCTCGGGCCGGACGGAGGAGGAGACAGAGGCGCGGCGAGGCTGCGGATTGGCCCTGCGGGATAGCAAGAAGAGGCTGCTGCGGGAGCGGGCTTTGGTTCGCGGAGAGCAGCGGGTGGCGTTTGCAGGAGAAGCCGGGGAGAAGGGTGTGCAAGGCTGTTTTCGGGAGTCGGGAGGGTCTACGGACGGACGGCAGACCTTGCGTTGGAGAGACAGGGGGGAGGAGGGATGCCGGCTGAACATTACGTAACCTCCTTCGCATGAGGCGGGACAATTCCTGCCCCGTACGCCGGACGAGGCAGGCCATGTTGCGGGGACGGCGGGGGCCTTGGTTGGCACAAGCTGAACCGCATGCGCGTGGGCCCCGTGGACGGTGGGATCGGCCCTGGGGGAGTGAAACGTGCAGGTCAACGAAGGGAGAGGGAAGGAGGCAAGCCGTATTGGAGCAATCGATGTGGGAGGGTAATGGGGAAGGGAGGCGGGTGGTTTTCATGGATTCCTCCCGTGAGGACGGGAGAGGAGGTAGAATCATGCGCGGGGCGAGTTTTACGCGGGCGTGGTTATCCGCGGGACTGATGCTGCCTCTTGCGGCGAAACCGGGCCTGGCACAGATCCCACGGACCATCGGCTACCAGGGCGTGTTGACGGACGCCAGTGGCTCAGCGGTACCGGACGGAGACTACAGTCTCACCTTCCGGCTCTATGACGTGAGAACGGGCGGCAGTCCCCTTTGGGAGGAAGGCCAAGTGGTCGCGGTTGCCAAGGGCGTCTTCAATGTGATGCTGGGAAGCGTGGTTCCATTGGCTTTGCCGTTTGACAGGCCGTACTGGCTTGGGGTCACGGTTGGAGGAGGCGTGGAGCTTAGTCCGCGGATCCCTCTGACGAGCTCTGGCTACAGCTTCCGCGCTGCCAGCACCGAGAGTATTGGTGGCATCACGGCGGGCGGGGATTTGACCGGCACCTATCCTAATCCGACTCTCGCGGCCAATGCGGTGACGACGGCCAAGATTGCGGATGGGGCCGTGACGCAAGCGAAGCTCGCTCCCGGTGTGAGTCTCCCTCCGGGGGGGGTGCCGCCGGTGGCGATCTCGCAGGGATGTACCCGAATCCCACGATCGCGCCGGGTGCTGTCGGCACCGCAAAACTTGCCGACAATGCGGTGACTTCGGCGAAGTTTGCGGATGGGACGATTGGCACCGCCGATATTGCCGACGGCGCGGTGATGGCCGCGAAGCTTTCGGCTACCGGCGGCAGCGACGGGCAGGTGTTGAAGCTCTCCGGCGGCAATCTTGCCTGGGGTACGGACGAGACCGGCGGCTTCGAGCTGCCGTACCAAGGCTCAATCAACTCAGACTGGCCTGCCTTCGTGATCGCCGATAACGGTCAGGGAGTGGCCGTCAATGCCATGGGCACCGGCACGCTCGGCATCGCTGTAAATGGCTACCACCAGACCAGCGGCAACTTCGGCCGCCTCGGTACTGCGCAGTACGGTGTGTTGGGCCAGGCCTATGGTGCGGGCGTGCGCGGTCAGCACGCGACAAGCGGGAACTTCGGCTACCTCGGCCAACTACGGCTACCTTGCAAGCTCCACAGAGGGCGTATACGGAAGAGGCGGCATCTTCCAACGGCATTAGGGTGCACGGTGTGGCGAACAACGGAACCAACGCTTTCGGTGTGTATGGGTTCAGCAGGAGCGGCTACGGAGTGGGGGGTAGTCATTACAACGGGAATCTCGGCCACTTGGGCACCGCGGATTATGGCGTGTATGGCCGCCAGCCCACCGGAAACCTCCGTGCAATGGGCGGCGCTCAGTACGGCGTGTACGGCGAGGCCACGACTGGCACGGCTGTTCACGGCAAGCACAATGGTACCGGGAACTATGGAGAGCTTGGTAGCAGCGCGCGCGGGGTTTTCGGTTTCAATAGCAATGGTACCGTGGGTATTTTTGCCGAGAATGACGCCGGTGTGCATGGCATGGGTGGGACCTACGGTGTGCGAGGGGAATCCAATTCCGGCGTCGGCGTGCGAGGTAAAAGCGATGCGGGTAACGGAGTGAACGGCATCAGCAATCGAGGTCATGGCCTGTACGGGCAGAGCAGTAGCGGTTATGCTGTGTATGGTTACAAAGTTGGTGGAGGCGACTATGCCGGCTACTTCATTGGCAATGTCCGCATCGCCGGTACCCTCACTGCCACATCCAAATCGTTCCAAATTGATCATCCGCTCGATCCGGCGAACAAGTATCCGGTGCACTTCTGCGTAGAATCCAATGAGTTGCTGGATATCTACAGCAGAAATGTCATTCTCGATGCGAATGGCGAAGCCTGGGTCGAAGCTGCCGAGCTATTTTGAGGCTCTCAACGATGACTTCCGCTACCAGCTCACCTGTATCGGCGGCTTTGCGCCAGTATACGTTGCTCAGGAAATCTCGGGCAATCGGTTCAAGATCTCCGGAGGAACACCGAGCATGAAGGTTTCTTGGCAAATCGCGGGCACTCGCCACGACCCCTATGTCAGGTCGCATCCGCCCCAAGTTGAGGTAGAGAAAACCGGAAAGGACCGAAAAAGATATATCCATCCGAAAGAATACGGTGTCTCCGAAACGCTGGCGATCGACTACGAGGAGCATGAAAGGATGGAAGCTGAGCGCGAGAACATGCGGATACAGCAGGAAATCATGAAGGCTGAGCAAGGAAGGAATCAGAAGAGTCTGAGCCGATGACACGCGATCTTGGATTTCTTACCGTAGCAGTGGTCGTTTCGACGCTCGTTTTCTTGCCAGAGAGATTTCACCCGCTGGGCCATCTTGGGATCAAGGCGCGGCATCCATCTTTGGCGGGGACAGATTCGATCATGCCGCGGGGATGATCCGGGACATCTTGCACGATGGACTCCGATCTCGCCACAGGCTGCGGGGAGAAGGGAAAACCCGCGCGTCCGATGGGGGAGACCGGTCGAAGCAGCGGGGGCGTATTCCCAGCCGTGCCAATCGCCACGCCCGCCGAAAATCGTCAGCCATTAGGAACGATTGAGGGGGAATAGTCCCAGGCGGCTCGCTCGGGCGAGCTCGGAGAATGCACGGGGTGCGCTACGCGGAGTCGGATGCCTGCTGCCCCAATGGAAAAAGCGGCACGATCTCCCCTCCGGGAAGGACCGGCCTACCCGTCATTAGTGAGGAAGGCGGTGGGTCCAGGACAGATGCCCGATTTGCGGAGCCCGGATCTTGCCCGGTTTCCTGGACCCCACCCGCCTCGAGGCGGTCCCGCGCGGGGCCGGCTCACAAAGCATTTCCCGGCCGGGGAAGTTCAGTCAACCGGCATCTCAGGGCAAATGGCCAGGCTGGGTCTGGTGGCCGTGGATCTCTCCAGTTACGCGGAGCTGCTTGCTGTGTGCGACCGGTGAGTAGGAGCGTACTGGTACAGGGAACGAATCACGCTGTGGAGGTGGTTGGCGAAGTTGGCCACTTCGGGTTCGGCGTAGCCGTCGCCGTGATAGTGCTGGACAGGACCGATGACGATCGTGCGCCGGTTGGGATGCACCGCAATGGGCACGACCGGCAGGGGGAGGCCGGTGCGCTCCTGATACATCTGGCAGAGGTGGACAAAACCGAACTTGAACTCGCAGATCCTTGTGTCCGGGTCCGCGGGGCGCTCGGAGTCCTCCGGGAAGATGAGGAGGTGCCGACCACGCATGAGCAGCGCCAGACTGCGCCGAAAGGCGGCTCCCGTCCAGGGGCCGTGCGACTCCACCGGCACGGAGCCCAGGCTACGAAGGAGGGGCACCGTGATGGCACTGACCAGCTTGGCCACAGCACGGGCGAGATGCCCCTGCAAGTGGAGAGAAGGTTGGACGAACTGCGTGAGGAGGTATTCTGGGGATCTGCGGCGGTCGGTCAGGTCCGCGATCACCCAGGGATGAAACCGCAACGGGAGAAAGAAGAACAGCATCACGGGGCCGGCGTTGCCCGCATGGTTGGCCACCATCACGGAAGGGCCGCTGCGGGGTAGATTCGAGAGGCCGATCACTTGGTAGCGAAAGAAGAGTCGGAACAGCCGAAGGAGCTTGTACAGGGCATCGGACAACTGGCGTCCTTTGATTGGGACTCTTGTCGTGCTACCTCCGCGGGGAGCTCCTAAGACTTATATCTTAGCAAAAAACCTGGTACACGCAAGTAACTTCTGGCGCGGCGGCCCGGAGCGGCGCGTTCTCAGCATGAGGGGCATTTTCGTTTCCATGCAGGGCACGGCTATCGGATTTCGGCGTTGGGTGGCTTGGACACCAGAGCCGCACGCATAGCATTGGCAGTCAGGTTTTGATCGAGATGAGTCTGGCTTCTGGCAACGAGAAGGTCCCGATCGGGAGATGAGACCGCTTGACCATGCCAATTTCCGGTCGGTAGGAGCGCCGAGTTCAGGCGAGAGTGCCCCAGCCCCATGGAACGCGCCCGTGCCTGTCTGCCGGCCATGGCGTGGCAACGGCGAGCGGAAGCGCGAGGCGAGTTTCCCAAAGGCCGCGGACCCCATCGGGATGCCTGAGTGCGAGCTGCGCAGTGGTCGTATGCTTGCAGAGTCATGACCGGCGTGCTCCCGAGGCGAGCATGTTCGGGATGCGGCGGCGGGCGCCCAAGTCGCCGCAGAAGAAAAGGGAAGCCACGATGCAGGTGCAATGAGGGACTCCCCGAGGGTTTGAAGCTTTGGGGCAAGGTGAGGTACGCTTCGGGTTAAGCCAATCGCCTGCTCCGGAGGGTGGTTCAAGAAGGGGGAAGGCCAGGGATTCCGTGGCAGAGGGTCAGAGTCTGGAAACTGCATGGGTGAAGACCTCTTGCGGACAGCCAGAGTACGGCAAGGCATATGGTTTTCGGGAGCGCCATGCCCGGGCCTTGGAGCCGCGGAAGTTGAGGAGGGCTCATGCGGGTCGAGATGGATGCCATCGAGCTGGGGCCCTGGCGATGGCTCGGTGGAAGGATTCGGTCCGTTGGGTTCCGGGTGGTGATCCGCCCTTGACATTGTTTTCGCGCCGCCATACAATGAAATCGAGTGCCGGGCCCGCGACGAGTCCCGTCGCCAGCCTTCAACGGGAAACGGACGGAGTTCATGACGCGGCAAGACGGCAACGCAGGGTGGGCGCAAGTGTGCGCGGCGGGGAGTGCGACTCACAGTGCGAAAGGCGGAGCGCTCCGGCCCTCGGACTCGACGGGATCGGGGAGGGGGCATGGATCCACTCCTTGAATACAGAGCGCTTACCTTGCTTCGGGCTGCGGCTGACGTAGGTGCGGGTGCGCTAAAGGACAAAGGAAAGCCGAAGGCCAGGGATCCTGTTCCAATACGCTGGTCCGCCCTCCCAGGAAGTCCGTTCGTTTTGGCCTAAACCGTCCCGCCTACGGAGGGGCGTGCGACCGCGGTTCCCTTTTTCCTCGTAGGGATCCCGTTTCTTGCGATTAGCGACATTGCGCGGAGGAATGGACCCATACTGACCCTGACAGTAGACGGCTGGACGAGCGGGCCAGTAGCCCATTGCATGCGGTGCGCCTCAGGCCCGGACGTAGGCTACCCGCGAGGCCCGAAGGAAGGGAGTTTCTGGTCGGAAAGGAAGGCGGCACCGGCGGCGAGCTAGCGTTAACTCTCGGTCTGTGCGCATCCGGTAGAAGTAGGCGCCGAGAGGGAGCCGGACGGTGGTTGGGTAGGGGCAGTGACGTTGGTGCCGGAGGGGCCCGGATCCTCTTCTTCTCAGCCAGCGGCAGTGCGGTTGAGAATCCCTTACCGGCCCAAGCGGGAGGGGCGGAGAGTCGCGCCCTGTGAGACGAGGGATGCAGGGAGGCTCGGATCCTCCCGGAAGAGCTGCAACCTGCTCTGGGTCTCGGCCGTACCAGCGGATGTGCGACTGCACGGAGTGGCAAGTCCCAATCCCGGCCGACGGTCGCGGAAAGGCAAGAGGGATCGTCGCCATTCCCTGGCGGACGAGTCGGCAGCGGCTCGCGGCGAAGCTCGGTCCCTTTGGGATCGCGGAGTGCCGATGGAGTTCGCCGCCAAGGCGTGTCGGGGCGGGGGAAGCCGGCTCTTCCCCGGCGGGGATGGGCCCGACTTCTCCCGGTCGCTGCTTCCGCTGGATTCGCGATCCGTACGGCCGCCAGGAGGCGAGTCGTAGCAAACAGTCAGGAGGTGAATCATGAGACGGGCTTTTGTCGTACTGCCGCTGGTCATGAATCTCCTCTGGATCGGCTCCCTGCGGGCGCAGGGAGGCTACGGAGGACTGTTGTTCGGATCGGAATGGGTCAAGGTGGACGCCCTGAACGCCAAGATGGATGCCGCAGGCTACCAAGCCTTCTCCGACGCTTTTCCCGCCTTTGGAGGATGGGGCGCCTTCATCGGCAAACACGTGCTGATCGGGGGATGCGGCTGGGGGATCTGGCAAACCCGGCAAAGCCCGGACGCGACCGCTCGCCTCTCCGCCGGACTCGGCTTTTTCGACCTGGGCTATGTGGTGCGCAGCGGGAAGATGGCGCGACTGACCGCCCTGACGGGGATCGGTGGCGGTGGGTTCGAAATGGAAATCACCCCCGCCCAAATGGAGCGGGACTTCGAGCAGATCCTCCAAAATCCCCGCGTCCTGACGCGCATCTCTTCCGGCCAGCTCGTGGTCAAACTCGGATTCCAGCTCGATCACACCGTGTGGATGGAGAAGGGAGCCTCACAAGGCGCAGCGGTTCTCCTCGGGATTCGGGCGGAATACCTGTTCCCACTCGGGGATATGGAATGGGAGACCGATGGCACCCGGCTCTACAGAATGCCCGAACTTGACCTGAAGGGGCCCCATGTGAAGCTGATCGTTGGCTTCGGCGGCGGTGCGCAGCGGTGACGGCTAGCGTGTCCCCGGCCACAAGGTCGGGGGGTGAGAAGGGTCCGACGAGCGGTAGCCGGTCAGCCTCAGGCTGGTGCCAATGCCCCGGAGAGGGCAGGGGGAGGCCTCCGGTTCGTCTCCGCGCGGGGGTGCGACGTGCGGGCGTTGCGCTGGCGCTGGCGGTGTTGGGGATGATGGGAGGGCGGGGGGAGGTCCTCGCGGGGCCGTGGCGTTTCAGCTGGGGCAAAGAGCTGGCTCTGATGGCCGGAGGCGGGGCAATGGCGGCCTCCGGCCTCCACATGCGCAGCCTGATCGATCCCGTGCAGAGGCCGGCGAAGGACAAGGGCTCCATCCCGTTCGTGGATTGGACATTCGTGGCAAGCTACGACCGCGCGTGGGACGCGGCCAGCGATGTGAGCCTGGCTCTGGCGTTGGTCCTTCCCGTCTCCGTGGCGGCGGCTTGGGAAGCCGGTGACGCCTTCCACCTGCTGCTCCTTGAGGCGGAGAGCGCGGCGTGGATAGCGGGGTTAGCCGACTGGTGCAAATGGGCTACGCGGCGGGTCCGTCCGTACGCCTACGATCCGAACTGTCCCCCGGATCTCTTACGGGACCCCGATTCCCGAGCTTCGTTTTTCTCCGAGCACGTATCCCAGGCCTTCGCGGCTGCGGAGATCTTGCGGAAGTGGTCGAAGGGGCGCCAGCTGCAATGGGCGCCCGTCGTAGGATATTCCTTGGCTTCTGTCACGCTCGTCGCCCGGATTCGTGCAGGAAGTCATTTCCTCACGGACACGCTCGTCGGAGCCGGGGTGGGGGTGCTCACGGCGAAGGTGATGCTCCGCCTGCACGAGGCAGATGAGCGCATCGAACCCCTCCCAACTGCCAACGGCTTCTCCTTGCAAGTGGCGTGGTAGAATCGTCGCCCGAGGCGCGGCGACCGGCGCTGAGGCGACCGGTGCGGATACACCTCCGGCGCTTGGTGTCCGCCCATTTTCCATTCTCGCGAGTCTGCCGGGCAAGGAAAACCTGACTCTTCGGCCGCAGGGCCCGAACCCTCCTCCATAGGTGTGGCGCGGAAGGGCCGGCGGATGGTCCTCTTCGGGGCGCTGGCGAAAACGCCTTGATTGGGAGGGGCACCTGGCGTAAATTGCCCGGTGCCACAGATCAGGTAGGGCAGGCCACCGGGAGACGAGAGGTTGACGCGGTATCGGTCGGGCTCAGCGGGGAAGGCGTTCGGACGGGGGAGCTCGGGCTGGATTGCAGTGTGGATGATCGCGTTGCTGGTCGTTGGCTGCAAGAATCCCTTCGCCACGCGCGAGCCGGAGCCGCCCAAGTCCAAGCGACTCCAGTGGATCCCGCCCTACCAGCCTGAGGATGTGCTGAGCAACCTGCGTTCCTCCCTCGCAGAGCGAAACAGTTTGAATTACCTTCGCTGCCTCTCCGACAGTCTCGCGACCGGAAGGGCATTCCGTTTCGATCCGGAGCCGGCGGCGGCGTCGGCTTTCCCGGGGCTCTTCGATCGCTGGGGGAGGGAGGAGGAGAGACATTTCATCGAGCAGCTCTTCCAGGCCGTGCCGAGCGAATCCACTCTCCATCTCGAGGTGAGCGTGGTGGGGGAGCAAGTGGGCGAGGCAGGGGAAAGGTTCCTCATTACGCAGTACCTGCTCGAGGCACACCACGCCACGGGGCAGGCGTCCGTCCCCCGAAGGTGTCAGGGGCGAGCGGAGTTCTGGTTCGTCCGGGATCCGACGACTTCCTACTGGTACATCTGGCGGTGGGCTGACCGGGCCACCAGCGATGTGCCGGTGTGGTCGTTTCTCAAAGCCGCCTTCGGCCGTTGAGGAGGGGGCGCATGCGGAGGTCCCGCCGGTTACCAGCGGCTCGGAGCTTCTTTCGCAGTCTCGATGCGGGTACGCGCCGCCGTTTGCTCTGGATCCTGGCGCTCAGCGTGTCGGCGGTCGTCCTTTTCCTCCTCAATCGGCGGATTACACCCCCGGCGAAGGAGGTTGCGCCGAAGCCGCGGAAGGACTACTGGCGGGTGGTGGAATCGGCACTGGATGCTGCCGGGGTTCCCCGCGAGCGCTGGAGGCGCCAGGGGGATGTCGTCCGAATCGAGCTCGCCTCGGGAACGCCTTTGCAGCCGATCCATCGGGCGATCACTGCGCGGTTGCGCGAGGCCGGGGCGGAGATCTTTCTCGCCAAGGAGGATGTGCGGCCGCCGCGGGTGGAGGTGGTCTTTGGAGAGAAGGGCCAGGTTCTGGGCCGGGTGATCCTCACTGTGGAGGCGGCTGAGCCCCGGCGTTCCGCGGTGGTGGCGATCGTGATCGACGATGGCGGGTACCGGATGAGCCGCGAATTCAAGGCTTTGCTCGCTTCTCCCTACAAGTTCACCGTGGCGGTGATTCCGGGCCTCAAGCACTCGCGCGAGGTGGCGGAATCGGTGCGAAAGGCCGGAAAGGAACTGCTCATCCACATGCCAATGGAACCGCAGAGGGGCCGCGTGGAGGACAACGGCTATGCCATTTACACTTCCCTCTCCAAGCAGGAAGTGATGGCGCGAGTGGACAAAGCCGTCGAGGCTCTGCCGTTCGCCAAGGGGATGAACAACCACGAAGGGTCCAAGGCCACGTCCGATCCGGAGACGATGCAAGCGGTGATGGAGGCCTTACGCGGCCGAGGGCTTTTCTTTCTGGATAGCCGGACCTCACCCGAAAGCAGGGCGCTCGCAGCTGCGTGGCAGGCAGGTGTGCCGTGTTTGCGCAATACCGGGTTTTTGGACGCGGAAGACGACGAAGATTGGGTCCGGAGGCGGTTCTGGGAGCTAGTGGGGGGAGCAGTTGCCGGCACCAGTACCGTGGTGATCGCGCATCCACGGAAGTCGACCCTCAAGGTGCTGCTCGAGTTGATGCCCAAGGTGGCCGACCAAGGGGTTCGCTTCGTGTTCGCCTCGGAGCTTGTGGACTGAGACATCGAGGAGGAAAGTATGGCGCGACTGTCCCTCATCGTCGATTACGTTGCCGCGATCCGGGAACTCCGGAAGTCCCGGGATCCTGACCCGGTGGCGGTAGCGTTGCAGGCGGAGCTGGCTGGCGCGGATGGCATCACCGCGCAATTGCGCGAGGACCGGAAGGAGATCAAAGATCGGGATGTCCAACTCCTCCGGGAACTGCTGCGGACCCACTTCAATCTGCGTATTTCCCCGAGCGAGGATCTGCTGCAGAAAGCCATCACGCTGCTGCCGGACATGGTCACCTTCGTCCCCGATGCGAAGGGCGAGGCTGGAGGGGTAGATGTCGCTTCGACGGGCGACTACCTGGAGGAGATGGTGGCGAGCCTGAAGGCGAACGGCGTGGTGGTGAGCGTGTTGGTGGATCCGGATGTTCGCCAGATCAAGGCGGCGGCTCGGATCGGGGTGGATTTCGTCGAGATCCTCGCCTGGTACTACGCGCGCTCGGAGGACGCCGGCATCATGGGGGAGGAGCTGGAGAGGATCCGCAATGCGGCGCTTGCGGCCCAGAAGCTGGGTCTCGGGGTAGCGGCCAGCGGAGGGCTCGACTACGCCAATGTGGGCGAGGTGGTGACCATCTCGGCGATCGAGGAGCTGCACGTAGGCGCCGCGATCTTGAACCGGGCGCTCCTTGTCGGGATCGACCGAGCGGTACGGGATTTCAAGGCTCTCCTTTGAGGGCATCGGAGGAAGGAGGAATCCGGAGGTAAGGATGCGCGACCAATTGAGATCCTGGTTTCCGGAATTGGAGTGGATCGGCGACGAGGGGTTGAGACAGAAGGTCCTGGAGGTTTGGGAGGAAGCGATTCGCCTCGGGGGCTGGCAAGCGGAGGAACTCCCGAAGCTCCCGTTCACCCTGCTCATTCCCGATACGAAAGTCAATCTCCTCGACCACACGCGCGCGGTCACCCAGATTGCGGTCGCAAGCGCTGAGGTGCTGAAGCAGACTCTCGGCCTTGCTTCGCTCGACAAGGATTCCCTCGTCGCTGGGGCCTTGCTCCACGATGTGGGCAAGTTGCTCGAGTTTCGGCGAGGGAAGGTGGGATTCGAAAAGAGTCCATCGGGCCAGCTTCTTCGGCATCCCTTCTCCGGAATGGGACTGGCCATGAAACACGGCCTACCGGACGCGGTGGTGCACATCATCGCCACGCACGCGAAGGAGGGCGATGGTGGCTATCGGAGCCCCGAGGCGGTGATCGTCCATCACGCCGATTTCATGTGCTTCGAATCCCTTCGAAGGTAGCTTGGGGGTAGTGGGCAGGCGGGAAGTGGAGACTTTGGGAGAGGCGGCCCATGCTATTCCCAGCGGAGCCGTTCAAGATCAAAGTGGTGGAGCCGATTCGCAAGACCACGCGCGAAGAGCGGGACCGGCTCATTCGCCAGGCCGGGTACAACGTGTTCAACCTGCCGGCGGAGAGCATCTACATCGATCTGCTCACGGACAGTGGCACCTCAGCCATGAGCGACAACCAGTGGGCCGGTCTCATGCTCGGGGACGAGAGCTATGCCGGCAGCCGGAATTACTATCATTTCGAGCAAACGGTGCGGGAGATCTTCGGCTTCCGGCACGTCATCCCTACCCACCAGGGGAGGATGGCCGAAAACCTCCTCTTTTCGGTCGCGGTGAAGCCCGGCGACTACGTGCCGAACAACATCCACTTCGACACGACCCGGGCGAATGTGGAGCACAAAGGGGGCATCGCGGTGGATCTGGTCATTGACGAGGGGCGGGACCCCTACGTGGAACATCCCTTCAAAGGGAACATCGACGTGCAGAAGTTGGAGCGATTCATCGAGGAGGTGGGTCCCGAGCGCGTGCCCCTGGCGATGCTCACCGTGACCAACAACAGCGGCGGCGGGCAGCCGGTGTCCATGGAGAACGTGCGGCAGACGAAGCGGCTTCTGGAACGCTGCGGCATCCCCCTCATCATCGACGCCTGCCGGTTTGCTGAGAACTGCTATTTCATCAAGGAGCGCGAGCCCGGCTACGAACGCAAGACGGTGGCCGAGATCGCCCGCGAGCTCTTCGGCTACGCGGACGGCTGTACGATGAGCGCGAAGAAGGACGGCCTTGTCAACATCGGCGGTTTCCTCGCGCTCAATAACGAGGAATGGGCTGAGAAGGCTACCCAGCTCTTGATCCTGGTGGAGGGCTTCCCCACGTATGGCGGGTTGGCGGGCCGCGACCTGGAAGCCATGGCGCGCGGGTTGCGGGAGGTTTTGGACGAGGACTACCTCCGCTTCCGCATCGGACAGGTGCGATATCTCGGGCAACTGCTTCTGGAAGCGGGGATCCCGATCGTGCGGCCAGTTGGCGGGCACGCCGTGTACATCGATGCCAAGGCCTTCCTGCCGCACATTCCTCAGGCGCAATTTCCGGGGCAGGCCCTGGTCGTGGCCTTGTATCGCGAGTACGGCATCCGCGCGGTCGAAATCGGGAGCCTGATGTTCGCTCGCAGGGACCCGAAGACCGGGCAGACCATCTACCCTGAGCTGGAACTGGTACGGTTGGCCATCCCGCGGCGGGTGTACACGACCATGCACATGAACTACGTGGCGGAGTCAATCATCGATCTCTACCGCAGGCGAGACCAAGTGCGGGGGCTCCGCATCGTCTATGAGGCTCCGGTTCTCAGACACTTCACGGCACGGTTGGAGGAGGTCGGGTGATTCGGGCTGTGCTTTTTGACTTCGACGGCGTGGTGGCGAAGACGTTGGAAAGCCACGCCCGGTCATGGCAGCATGTGCTCTCCCGCTACGGGATCCAAGTGGATCCCCGAGACATCGCCCTCAATGAGGGCCAGCCAGCCATCGAGATCCTTCGCGCCATCCTTGCGAAGAACGGGCTCCAGCTTCCGGAGGAAGAGCTGCAGGAGCTGGTGCGGCAAAAGAGGGAACACTACCAGCAGACCACTGAAGCCAGGGCCTACGACGGGGTTGGGGATCTTCTCCAACGGTTGAAGGCGGCCGGGTACAAGACGGCGCTCGTCACCGGTTCGATCCGTTCGAATATGGCGGCTGCTGTGGGGGAAGAGCTTCTGAGCCGCTTCGATGTGGTGCTCACCAGCGAGGATGTGCCTCGCGGCAAACCCCACCCCGACCCATTCCTGGAAGGGGCGCGGCGCCTCGGGGTGAAGCCGGAGGAATGCCTCGTGATCGAGAATGCGCCGATGGGGATCCGGGCGGCCAAAGCTGCCGGGATGCGGTGCGTGGCCATTCTCTCCACGCTGGGCCCGGAGGATCTCTCGGGCGCGGACTACCTCGTCGAGAGCATCTCCCAGATTGATCCCAGCGCTCCCTACTTCCGCTGAAAAGGAAAAGGGCGACCTGATTGCAGGTCGCCCTCCATCTGCGTGGAGATCCCTCGGCTTCAGGCGGAGCGGAAGGCGTTAGCTACTGTACGATCTACCAGCAGGTCGATCGCGAAGAGAAGGGCCAAGACGGCGGTCACCGTGGCCTGCAGGCTGCTGAAGTTGAACAGGAAAGTGACCACCGTTGCCACGATCAAGAAGATGACGGCTGCCCAGCGCGCCCATTCGCGGACGTTCGCCAGCGTCTGTCCCAGCCCCATCGAGATGACGCCCACGACGATCCCCGTGATCGCGGCCTTGGGATTCGCCTTGTAATTCACCGCGCTGTAGACGGCCACGCAAAGCCCTCCCACGAGCATCAGATAAGGGATGAGCACCGCGTGGCTCGGAAGTTGAGGACGGCCCAGCTTCCGCTTTTCGAAGAAGCCACGAACCTGCGTTCGAACCGATACCCCCCGCACGAAACGGACCTTGTGCAGCCCAAACAGACTGTCCTCCACAGCCGCGAACAATAGGACGGAGAGGAGGTAGATCACAAGTACGACCACCAAGTTCGCGATGGAGAAGTTCGTGTAGAGGACGATGGCGCCGAGCGCCGGGAAGATTCCCCGGCTCACGACCCACACCAGCGTCGAGCGGAAGACCCCAATGCCGCCCGTGGAGCCGCCCTTCTTGTATTCCTTCCCATCCTTCCTGTAGGTGAGTAACCCTGTCATCCGCTGGCCCGCGGTCTGGCCATCCTCCGCGAGCGGGCTGATGAAGAACAGGGAGTAGCCCCACAGGAACGGGATCAGATAGATCAGTCCCAGAATCCAGTGGATTTTGTAGAACTGGCTGACCACCAGGTAGGCAGCTGCGAAGTAGAGGCCGAAGGCTAGCGAATCGATCAGAACGCTCAGAAAGCCCTGGGAAAGGAATCCGGGCTTGGCCGCTTCGCTCGACGCCGTCTGCATGAGATCCTCCTCCGCGAGTGAAATGGCTTCGCACACCTGCCTTCATTACCCAAACCGCGCTGGGCGATATTAGCCAATTCCCCCCAAAATGTCAAGGCGAAACCCCCGCTCCCGAACGGCTGCCCTTCTCTCCAGGAGAAGGCTTGGGGACTGAGCCAGTCCTTTCCCCGGGGGTTACGGCGCGCAAGAAGCGGGTGCCTGTCTCTCTGGAGCGGGGAGCCACGCATCGACCCCGCGTTTGACTAAGGAGCAAAGTGAGGAGGCGCATTCGAACGTCGGCTCGCCTCAGACGATGGCGACTTCGGGGCCCAGCCCTATCCGCGATCGCATTCTGGCCCCTGCCCGGTGGCTGTGGTCGGCGAATCTCGAAGTGACACTTGCTTACTTCCGCGCCGAGGGCTATAATGTCGGTACGAGCGGTTCATCAACCAGACGCCCGTATCGGGGAATGCTCGGGCGCACAAGCCACTGGGGCCTATGAGGAGGGAAGTCATGCGCAGAATCGCAGGGGTGTTGGTCGCGTTCACGCTCTTCGTCGGGGTCTTTCGACCCATCGTCCCTCGGGCTCAGGAGAAAGCGTGGTGGAAGGAGGGGCCGGTCCGGCCTCCGGCACCGGACCCACTTGCGAAAAGTCTCCCGTTGATCCGGGTGGCGGGCAATCGGTTCGTGGATCCGCAAGGTCAGCCGGTGCTCTTTCGTGGACTCTCCATTTCCGATCCCGACAAGATCGAGGCCCAGGGCCAGTGGCGGAAGGAGCTCTTCGCGCGGGTCAAGGAGCTCGGCGCTCGGATCGTGCGCATTCCCGTGCATCCGGTGGCCTGGAGGCAGCGCACGCCGGCCGGTTACTTGGTGCTCCTCGACCAGGCGGTCCGCTGGTGTACCGAGCTCGGGATGTACGTGATCATCGACTGGCACTCCATTGGCAACCTGGAAATGGAGCTTTTCCAGGATCCGATGTACGATACCAGTCGGAAGGAGACTTTTGAGTTCTGGCGCGCCATTGCTCAGCATTTCAGCGGGCACAACACAGTGGCCTTCTACGAGATCTTCAACGAGCCGACGGATTTCCGCGGGCGACTCGGCACGGTGTCGTGGACGGAGTGGAGGGAGCTCAACGAGAAGATCATCCGGTTGATCCGCGCTTACGACAAAGAGACGATCCCGCTGGTGGCCGGCTTCGACTGGGCATACGACCTCACTCCCCTGCGTTACGAGCCGGTCCAAGCGGAGAGCATCGGCTACGTGACCCATCCCTACCCAATGAAACGCGAGGAACCCTGGGAACCAAAATGGGAGGAGGACTTCGCCTTCGCCGCTTCGCAGTACCCTCTTTTCGCGACGGAATGGGGCTTCTGGCTGCGGCCGGGGGAGAAGATCAGCGAGGGCCACTACGGGCGCCGGATCGTGAAGTTCCTGGAAGAACGCGGCATTAGCTGGGCCGCCTGGGTCTTCGACCCCGAATGGTCGCCTCGGATGCTGGAGTCGTGGGAGGAGTACCGACTTACTCCGTACGGGCAGTTCATCGGGCAGATCTTGCGGCGGAGTTCGGAGCGATAGCTGGAAGTTGTCTGCGGGAGCGCGTGGGGTTCGCCAAAGAGGAGAACGATGAACTACCGTCGATTTGGGCGCACCGGCTGGATGGTCTCCGAGATCGGGCTCGGGGCCTGGCAGCTCGGTTCGGATTGGGGGCACGTGGACGAGGAGACAGCCATGGCCACCCTTCACCGGGCTGTCGATCTGGGTGTCAATTTCATCGATACGGCCGATGTATACGGCGACGGGCTGAGCGAGCGGCGGATCGGAAGGCTACGGCAGGAACGCAAGGAGCTCTTCTACGTAGCCACGAAGGCGGGGCGTCGTCTGAATCCTCACACGGCGGAAAGCTACACGAAGGAGAATCTGGCGCGTTTCGTAGAAAGAAGCCTGCGGAATCTCGGCGTCGAGACGCTCGATCTTCTGCAATTGCATTGTCCCCCTACGGAAGTGTACTACCGTCCCGAGGTGTTCGAGGCTCTCGAGGATCTGAAGGGCGAGGGGAAAATCCAGCATTACGGGGTGAGCGTCGAGAAGGTGGAGGAAGGCTTCAAGGCCATCGAGTACCCCGGGGTGGAGAGCGTGCAGATCATCTTCAACATTTTTCGGCAGCGACCGGCCGAGCTCTTCTTCCGCGAGGCGGAACGGCGCAATGTAGCCGTCATCGTGCGGGTACCGCTGGCGAGCGGCTTGCTTTCCGGGAAGATGACCCGACAGACTGTATTTCCGCCGGAGGACCATCGGAACTACAATCGCGAGGGGAAGGCCTTCGACGTTGGCGAGACGTTCGCTGGAGTCCCCTTTGAGGTCGGCCTGGAAGCTGTGGAAGCTTTGCGACTGCTGGTCCCAGAAGGAGTTGCGATGGCACAGTTTGCTCTGCGCTGGATCCTCACGTTCGACGCCGTCTCGGTGGTGATCCCCGGGGCGAAGAGACCCGCCCAGGTGGAAGAGAACGTCGCGGCTTCGCGGCTGCCGGCCCTCTCGCCGGAACAGATGGAACGCGTGCGGGAGGTCTATGACAAGTACGTGCGGCCCTACGTGCATCACCGGTGGTAGCGGCAACTCGCGGCGCCCCCGGGGTGCCGGATGAGTGAGCTGGGTCAGCCGATCGTGCGCGGCGCCCGCGATCTGCGAGTGCGGCAATGGAACTGCATCCGATGCGGCGGCGTTGATTCGTCAAGTCTCGGCAGGGTGATGGGCGTGCGCTAGGAGGATCAGCCCCGTGCGGTTCGCCCCGAACGCGGAGCCAGATCCGCGGGGGCGCGGCGGGGCTTTCTTCGCAGGGGAGCTGGAGCGAATCGTCGGGATCCGGCGGAGGGGCGTGGGTGGAATACGACGGACACCGATTTCGACGACGGAGCGGATTGCATGGATGTTCTCTTGACACTCGTGGGTGCGGCTCTGCTTTACCTCGGGGCCGAGGCGCTCGTGAGGGGGAGCGTTGATCTTTCTTTGCGGCTGGGGGTCGAGCCTCTGATGGTGGGCCTAACGGTAGTGGCTTTCGGGACCAGCGCGCCCGAAATGGCCGTGTCCGTCCTGGCCGCGCTGGAGGGACACGGGGATATCTCCATCGGGAATGTGCTTGGCTCCAACTCCTTCAACATTGGGGTGATCTTGGGGATCTCGGCGCTGATCCGGCCGCTCCGGGTTCACCTGAAGCTCATTCGGCGTGACATGCCGATCATGATAGGAGCCGTTTTGGTAAGTCTGCCGATCGTTTTGGCCGGTCGGGTGCCGAGGTGGGTGGGGGTGTTGTTCGTGGCCGGGATCGTTGCGTATGTGATGGAGGAGGCGCGCAAGGCGCGCGAGGACGCGGCAGAGGCAAGCGCCGTCCTCGCCCTTCGCCCACCGGCTCAATACAGCTGGCCTGTGGTCATCGGGATGATCGCCGTAGGTCTCGCCACCCTGGTCTTGGGTTCGAAAGCTTTTGTGGCCGGGGCGGTCGGGATCGCCCGCCGTGCGGGGATATCCGAGGCAGTGATCGGACTCACGCTCGTGGCAGCTGGTACCAGTCTTCCGGAGCTCGCCACCAGTGCCGTCGCGGCCCTCAAGAAGCAGGCGGACATTGCGGTGGGCAACATCGTGGGCTCCAACATCTTCAACGTTCTGGCCATCGTGGGCTGTGCTGCCACCATCGCGCCGCTGGCCCTTCGCGATGTAAGTCTGACGGATGCAATCGTCACCCTTGGCTTCAGCGTGTGCATCCTGGTTTTCTCACGCACGGGGGGAAAACTGAGCCGCCTCGAGGGGGTGCTGCTCCTCTTGGCGTACATCGCGTACGCCAGCCTGCGTCTCAGCTCCTGAGCCGGCAAGCGAATCGACGGCGTTCGCCTTGCGGAGGCGAGCGCTGTAGTGAGTCGCGAAGCGGGGGATGCGCGCTTCCCCAGGGGCAATGCGGTACGTCAGACGTTGGCAAGCCCCTGGCTCAGGTCCTCCACGAGATCTTCGAGATCCTCGATTCCCACGGCTAAGCGGAGCATCTCGTCGGACACGTTCATGGCCCGCCTCTCCTCCGGGCTGTACTCGGAGAGGTAGGTCGAGGCGGGATGGATGATGAGCGTCTTGTTGTCGTTCAGGTTGGTGGCCCTCCGAATGATGCGGAGCGAGTCCATCAAACGGAAGCATGCGTCGCGGCTTTCCAACTCGAAGGTCAGGAGGCCTCCATAGCGCCCGTGGAATTGTCGCCGGGCGATTTCGTGGTACGGGGAGTCCTCGAGGCCGGGGTAGTTCACGGAACGCACTTTCGGATGTTCTTTCAGGAAGCGAGCCAGGTGCAGGGCGTTCTGGCAGCTCCGGTCGATGCGGAGGGCCAGCGTTTCGAGCCCGAGCGTCTGGAGATAGGCGTTGTGCGGCGAAAGACTCGCTCCCAGATTGCGGAACACCTCCCGGCGCAGGCGCATGAGGAATGCGGAGGGGCCAAAGCGCTCCGCAATTTCGGCCAAAGCCGGGGCTCGCCTCCAGTCGAAGGTCCCGTTGTCGATGATCAGCCCGCCCACCGTGGTGGCGCCTCCGGAGATGTATTTGGTGCTGGAGATCACCTCGACGGAGGCGCCGAATTCCTTGCTCTTGAAGATGTACGGCGTGGTCAAGGTGCCATCCACGATAAGGGGCACGCCGTGTTTCTGAGAGATGGCGGCAATTCTGGCCACGTCGGGGACCTCGAGCTGGGGATTGGTGATGGCCTCAATGAAGATGGCCCGCGTGTTCTCATCCATCGCGCCCTCGACGGCGCGAGGGTCGGTCGCATCCACGAATCTCGCCTCGAGGCCCCACGCACGAAGCGTCCGGCTGAAGAGGGAGACGGTATTCCCGTAGAGGAAGCGTCCGGCCACGATATTCGTCCCGGAGCCAGCCAGCGTCAGGATGACGTTGCTAATGGCCGCCATTCCCGAAGAAACGGCGAGCACACCGTACGCGTCGGCCAAAACGCGCACCCGCTCTTCGAAATCCTCCACAGTGGGATTGCTGATCCGGGTGTAGGTGTGCGCGGCTAACTGGCCCTGGAATGCCCGCTGGATCTCTTCGGCCGACTCGAACTCAAAAGCCACGCTGTCGTACACGGGAGTCCGCAAAGCCCCGTGAGGATCTCTCTTGGGAGCCCGAGTGTGCAGAGCCTTGGTGGTGAAGCCTTTCATCCTCGCCTCCTCAACGCTTGCTTCTGGTTGTCAGCGCCGTCCGTTAGCCGTCGTGCCAACGGTGACGGAGTCAGCTCCGCCACTGCTCGACGAATCCCCTCCCCTTTGCGGCCCGAGCCTCGGAGTGGGCCGGCGCAGGGTCCGGATCCCAAAACTCGCGCAGGGGATCTCGAAAGCCGGTGTCCCCACGGCGGCCATCCGCTCGAAAACCCACCCCTTGGGAAGCGCGTGGGCAAAATTACGGTGCGATGCGGCCATGTCCAAGCGGCAATTGCCGCTGCGAGCGCAGCTCGAGGCGGGTTCGACGATCTGGTCGAGGCGATCCGACGAAAACGTCGGATTCCGCCCCCTGATCTGGGAAGATGACCGAGAGGTCGCGCCGGACGCACGGGATCGGTGCGTGCAGCCGGTGCGGAAAGACGCCCAGGATCGGGGACGTTGGCATGCCCATTGCCGGAGGAAAGGTGCACTGCTCGGCCGGCAGTCTCTGATTCAGGACCTCTTCGGAACGGCAACGCACCATAATGGAGCTTTCAAGATGAAGGATCGATGGATTTTCCCCGGTTTGGTAGCCTCGGCCCTCGCGGTTCTGCTCGTGGCGCCGACCCTGGCCGCGGCCCAGGGGGCTTCTCGCAATGGGCGCGGGCCTATGCCGTACGTCGAACGGAACGGAACCGGTCAGTATATGCGGGATCACGATGGCGATGGGATCCCCAACGGGCTGGACCCGGATTTCACGGGTCAGAGGTTCCAGGGATCCCGGGCCCGGACTGGGTTCGTGGACCTCAATGCGGACGGTATCAACGACCGTGCCCAGGACTGGGACGGGGACGGCCTCGCGAACTGCCAGGATCCTGACTGGCAGGGCCCGGTGGGTCTCGGCCCGCGGGGCTCGCGGGGGACGGGCGGAAAGGCTCGGCCGCAAGGCGCCATTCACCGCATGCAGGGCGTTCGCGGCGGCGCCCGTACTCTGGGTCGGACCGCAAAGTAGCGCGCAGGTGAAGGGATTGGGGAGCCGTCCGAAATATGGCCCGGCTCCCCGCCTCCTTCGGAGAAGAAAGAGAGGGTGTGTACGGAGCAACGGAGGTGTAGCCATGAAACGTTGGTGGAAGGTCGGTGCAGCTTTGGGGGCGCTCGGTATCCTTCTCACCAGTTGGACGCCGTCGAGCGCCTTGGCGCAGGGCGGAAAGCGCGTAATCTGGGGGAAGGCTTGGTACTGGGGACCCGGCCCCGCTCCCGGATGCGAGGTCACACTTCCCGACACGCTGGAGGGAACTCTGGTCGTGTCCCCCAGGCCGAGGGACGCGTACCGCTACATGCTCGACACGAACGGTGACCTGCAAATCGACTACTACCTGAAATTCGGGCGGGCTTTCCCCCAGGACTCCATCCCTCCCGCCGGCACGCACGTTACGGTGATCGGCTGGGTGAAAGCGGAGAGAGGGCTCCGCATCGTTGTGGTGCAGAGCATCAACGGCGTCCAGGTCAGGCCTCTTCCCAACTGGTACCGGCATGTGGAGCAGTGGCTTGCAAGACATGACACCGTTGAAGTTACCGGGACGGTCCTGGCGGACAGCGTGGACCACGTCCAGCTTCTCTTCTTGGACGTGGACGGCGACACCGTGGCCGATTACTTCCTCGATTTCGGACCCCCCTGGTACAATCCGGAGAATGGGGCCTCACGTCCCTCGGAGGGAGACGTGGTCACCATCACTGGCGTGGTCGAGAAGTGCCGCGGTGTCCCGGTGCTGGTGGTGCTGACCATCGATGGCAAGGCCTGGCGTGAGCCGTTTGGTCCTCCGCCCTGGGCAGGGCGCTGGCTGCGCATCCGCGAGGGGCTGGATACGGTGCGCATCCTCAGCCCGTGGGATAGCCTGCTCGAGGTGATCATCCCGCCTGGCGCCTTCCGTCACCTGCGGCAGATGCACGCGCGCATCTTCTGCATGGTGGTGCCGGTGGTCCTGGACAGCGTTCCCGCCGCCGGGGATTCGGTGATCATGGGCTGGAGAATTCGCTTCTTCGCCGAGAACGGCATGCGGCTGAATGGCCGGGGCCTGATGCTCCACTTCTCGGAGCGGATCCGGGTTCGCATACGTCTGGCGTCTGGCCACCCTGGAGCCCTGGGCAAGGCCTCCAGCTCGGTCTACACCTTGGCGAGCTGGGATGAGGCTTCCGGCAAATGGGTACCGCTGGCCTCCTCGAGCGATGGAGTGCTGTCGGGCGAACTCGCGTCTCTGAATTCGGACAACCTGGCGATTCTGGAAACGGCGAGCGTCAGCGGCTTGAAGCCGAGCTCGGCTCTTGTCCCAGCAGTGGCTGAGCTCTATCCGAACTACCCGAACCCGTTCAATCCGTCCACGGTCATCCGGTACCGAGTGAACGGTCAGGCGGCTCAGCACGTGAAGCTGACCGTGTATGACCTGGCTGGTCGACCGGTCGGAAGCCTGGTGTCGGCCATGCAGGAACCGGGCGAATACCGGGTGACTTGGACCGCAGTGGACGAGACGGGCGCGGAGCTTCCGGCCGGCGTGTACGTGGTCCGGCTGGAGGTGGGCAACTTCAGCCAAGCCCGACGGGTCGTGTTCGTGAAGTGAAGTAGCGACTTCTCGGAAAAGCCAGGGATGGGGCATCGGTCCTGACCGGTGCCCCACCCTTTTCCGGTCAGGCGAAGGTGCCCCGGACCCAGGGGACGCCCGCTGGGAGCCGGGGAGGGGATGAATGAGATGAAAGGGATTCTTGGCAAGGACAGGAGGTACGATGGGAGCCGCCGGGGATTCCGGGGAAAAGGTGCGGGGTGGGGCGACCTGCGGTTTGCCCTCCTGTGCGTTTTGCTTCTCTTCGTGACACGTCCGGTCGGCGAAGGGAAGCTCTTGGCCCAGTCGAGCAGTACGGACCAGCCGAGACCGGCGATCGGCTTCGTCGACGAGGACGGGGATGGCGTGAACGACCTTTTCGTGGATGCCAACGGCGACGGGATCGACGACGTGGATGGAAGGCCTTATCCCCACCATTTCCAGTTCCGCGATGACGATGGGGATGGGATCAATGACCTTTGGGTGGACGCCGACGGCGACGGAGTGAACGACCTCATCCTCAAGGTGGAGTTTCCCGGCAAGGGACCCAAGTGGGTGGATGTCGATGGCGATGGTATCGAGGATCGGGATGTGAGCTTGCTCCTTCCCCCCGGCGTCCTCTGGCGCCACGTGCTCGACACGGACGACGACGGCAAGAATGACGTGACTGGCGTTCCGTACCGGACGCGTTTCGGAATCCTGGGCTTTCGCTACGGTAAGGTAGATGAAGAGACGGGCCAAGTTTTCCGGAAATTCATCGATAAGAATCGTGACGGAATGCACGACAAGGCTTTGCAGTTCGGCTGGGCACGGATGCGAAGGCGCATGGATGTGTTCATCGACCGGGATGGCGATGGCATCGGCGACGCGCGTAAGGCCGGCGTAAGGCGGACCGCGGGATCCCGTGCCCGCATGGGACGACTGAGAGGGGGCGCGGGGACGCCATGAGCAGGGGGTGGATGGGAGCCGCCGGCGT